>Ga0172369_10004749_pt1 | contig 17056 bp, 15 predicted proteins | sample LakKiv25m_FD_114539 | JGI IMG/M metagenome (GOLD analysis project Ga0172369, IMG submission 114539) | Freshwater microbial communities from Kabuno Bay, South-Kivu, Congo - kab_022012_11.25m | ecosystem: Environmental > Aquatic > Freshwater > Lake | place: Democratic Republic of the Congo...
ATTATTCCTCCCCCTTTTCGCAACAAATACATCAAACTCCACTTTTAAAAAAGCTAAAGTACTTTTTTTAAGATACAGTGCTTTTTGCCCCATTTTATCATATTAATTGTCATTTTGCAACAAATAACCCACAAAACAGCCGATTTTTCGGTTTTTTCGCACTAAAAACTTCCTTTGACGCTTCTGTAAATCGCTTTGTCACCTCTGCAGATTGCTTTGACGCCTCTGCAGATTGCATTGTCATACTTTCAAACCGCTCTGACTCCTCTACAAATCGCAATGCCACAAGATAAATTCCTATTGCATCATCTTCACTTTTCTTTACCGTAATTTCACGTGAATACCAAAGGACCCAAAAGAGAATCTTCACTTCATTCGGTAACGTTTTATTAATATTTCAGAAGTCCTTAGAAATAATTAAGAGATTAGTTTCTCGTCTGTTATCACTGCAGGCGGTAAACCTGTGCCGCCGTTTCCAATTCGTTATTTCCCTCATTAAGCATTTTCATTGTTTCTTTCAATACTCCGAGCGAGCGCTGACTGAGCAAATCAATTTTTATCAATCCCAATTCTTCGGTGGAGTACATATCGGGCTGGGTGACAATTAACCCGAGTCCTTTGTTTTTTGCATACTCAAGGGCCACGTAATCGGTAATTTTATTTTTGGTAATGATAATACCGCTCGGGTGAATGCTGAGATGGCGCGGAAACTCCGCAAGGAGCGCGGCATATGTTACAATTGTCTTCCACGGCTCATGGGAAAAATCAAGCGAGCGTGTCTCGGGGAATTTTTCCGCAATACCCGGCAGGCTGTGCGCCGTTGACCAGGGAATAAACTTGCTGTACTTTGATATTTCCGATTGAGAAACACCGAACGCTTTGGCGGTTTCTCGGAATGCCGACCGCGCCCTGAACGTTACCGTTGTTGAGATCATTGCAACTTTATCGTAACCGTATTTTTCAAAAACATATTTGATGATGGTGTCCCGTTCCCGCCACGAAAAATCAAGATCAACATCCGGGGGCGAAGTTCTTCCTCTGTTCAAGAAGCGTTCAAAGTAGAGATTGTGTTCAATCGGGTCAACTTCCGTAAATCCGAGACAGAAGGAAACAAGACTGTTTGCGGCGGAACCTCTTCCGATGTGCATGATTCCTCTATTCTTCGCTTCGCGGATAATATCCCACACTATTAAAAAGTAATCGCTGAATCCGAGTTCGTCAATAACCTCAAGTTCATATTGCAGGCGTTTAATTGCCTGGTCGGTTATCGGCTGGTAGCGGCGGGAAAGTCCTTCAAAAGCGATTTTCCACAAATACGAAAAAGCACTTTCACCGGCGGGAAGAGGGAAGACAGGGAACTTGTATTCGCCGAGTTTCAAATCAACGTTGCACGCATGCGCAATCCGGTCGGCGTTCCACATTGCCTCCGGTAAGGCTTTCCATGTTTGCGCCAAGTCTGCCGGCGAACGGAGCCACGCTTCTTCATCTTCGGCGGCGTCTTCGGGCAAATTGTTCACGTTGGCGTTCAGCCGTATGGCGGTAACTATTTTATGAAGAAGAAAATCTTCCTGCTTCAGAAAATAAGACGGATGAGAAGCAACAACCTGCAGACTGTTCTGGCGGGCAAAATCATACAGCGCGCGCGTATGTTTTTTTGTCCGGCTCGTTACGGTTAATTCAACAAAAAGATTTTTCCGTACTTCCGGCGGAAGGGGAATAGCCGCAAGCAGTTCAAGCGATGAAGTAAGAATGAAAAGTCCCGGCATCGGCTCTTTTAAAAGGTCGGGCAAAGAAAAATCTTCTTTCAATTTTCTTGAGGTGATAATTCTACAAAGGCGCGAGTAACCGTCGTTATTCTTTGCAAGAAATACCGCGTTAAGGTTTTTGTTTTTGGCGTCGTTCAGAAAGGCGCCGAATATCGGTTTAATATTGCGCGCGGCGCATTCTTTAGCAAAGGGAACTGCACCGTACATTCCGTTGGTATCGGTTAAGGCGGCGTACGGGCTTCCGGATTTTGCCGCAAAGGCAGCAAGTTCCCCCGCACGGATAGTTCCGCTTAAAAGTGAATAGTTTGAATGTGCGTGCAATGTAAACATTGTTCAATCATTTTCTTGGTATAGCTTCTCGCGTGGATTTTACTCTTGACAAAGAAATAAATAAATCTTATACTTGTACTGCTATTGTAATTACAAAGTCTAAAAGATACGAAAATGAATAAATCAGCTATCATTCAAGCGAGAATTGACCCTGACGTAAAGAATAAAGCGCAGAGAATTCTCAATAAATTAAATCTTTCGATGTCTGAAGCAATTTCTCTTTTTTTAACACAAGTTTCTTTAACAAAGGGAATTCCCTTTGAGATAAAGATTCCCAATGAAGTAACAGCAGAAACGTTAACAAAATCTGAAAATGGAGAAGAACTCCACGAAGTTTCCAGTGTTGAACAGCTTTTTGAGGAGCTGAAGAATTGAGAATTGTCTACTCTTCTCAATTTAAAAAAGACTTCAGAAAAATAGAGAGCCAGGGGAAAGACCTAACACAACTCAAAACACTTATTTCGCTGCTTCTTGAAAACCAGCCATTAGAGCCAAAATACCGTGACTACAAATTGACCGGGAAATGGAAAAATCATCGTGACTGTCATATCCAACCGGATTGGCTCTTAATTTACCGTATTGACGGTGACGCACTTTTCTTAGAAAGAACCGGCTCACATTCGGAGCTTTTCAAGTAAATTCTTTCCGCTTCTCTGCGGGAACCAATTTTTCTCTCTTGCTTCTGGTTCTATTAGTTAATATATTAGTGTACAAATGTACACCTAAATATGGCAATTAAAATGGAACCGCGCAAGTCAAAACTTCTTAATATGGAAGATTATCGTCCGCCGGGGAGCGTGCAGATTCCCCGTTTGTATCCATCCGTGCAAAGGAAAATAAAACGGAGCGGCTTTGATCTTTTTGATTTTAAGCAAGTGTTTGCCGACGCAGCCACCCGCAGACTCATACGCGAAGGAAGAACGATAGGGTGCTTTTATATTGAAAGCCCCGGCATGCGCACCCTGCTGAAAAAAACAACGTGCGATACGTTTGAAATGCTTACCGCCGTTTCGTCTATTATTCGTCCCGGGGTTGCCGAAAGCGGTATGATGAAAGAATTTATTGAACGGCACAAAAATCCGAAGCGGAGAACATATCTCATTCCCCAAATGGAAGAAGTCCTTGGCGAAACCTACGGCGTAATGATCTATCAGGAAGATGTTATCAAAGTTGCGCATCATGTGGTTGGCTTAACGCTTGAAGAAGCTGACCTGCTCAGAAGAGCGATGAGCGGCAAGATGCGTTCGCATAAAGCAATGCAGTTGATAAGCGGACGCTTTTTTGAATGCTGCCGGGAGCGGGGGTATTCCAACGCGGTGGCGGACTCGTTATGGAAGCAGATTGAATCGTTTGCGGGATACGCCTTCTGTAAAGCACACAGCGCGTCGTTCGCGCTTTTATCGTTTCAAGTTGCGTATCTCAAAGCGCATTATCCGGCGGAGTTTATGGCGGGCGTGCTAAGCAACGGCGGCGGCTATTATTCTGCGGGGGTTTACATCACCGAAGCAAAACGGCTTGGAGTGAAAATGCTTCTTCCCGATGTGAATGAAAGTCTTAAAGGATATACCGGAAAGGAAAAGGAAATACGGATCGGATTTCTCGCCATTAAAAATTTTGAAGAGAGTCAGGCTGATGCTCTTGTTGCCGAAAGAGAACGAAACGGAAAATATCCATCGCTGAAAAATTTTCTTACGCGTACCAGGTTCGGCTACGAAAGAACGGAATCGCTTATCCGCTGCGGCGCCATGGATTGCTTCGGCTATACAAGACCAACACTGCTGCGCCTGCTTGATCTCTATCTCAAAAACAGAAGCATGATTGCTTCCGGCAGTTTCGATTGATTTGCGGGAGAGATGACTAAACTGGAAAAAGAAGTAATCACACACGTTGACTTTTCGCTTGAAGAAAAAAGTCTCTGCGAATATGAATTGTTCGGCTATATGGTTTCGCGTCATCCGCTTAACTTCTTTGCGGAAACTCAAGCAAAGGGAATTACACACGCCGCCGATATGGCAAACTTCCGCGGCAAAAACATTACCATGATCGGCTGGTACATGACTTCAAAACGGATTAAGACGAGCAAAGGGGAGATTATGAAATTCCTTTCGCTCGAAGATTTAACCGGAACATTCGAGGCGGTCATCTTTCCGAAAGCTTACGCGCGCTACGCGGAGCTGACTCTTTCGATGGGTCCTTACGTTGTTGAAGGAAAAGTTGATTCCGAGAGCGGCAACGGCATCATCGTTGAAAAATTAGCGGTGCTTACTGCCCAGCAGGCCCGCTCAATTACGCAGAAAGACCGGAACGCAACCGACTTCTTCGGCGATGTTGACACTCCCGCAACGGAAGAAGAGGCGCTGCTGGTGAATACCTTAGGAAAAGAAAAACTGAAATACGCCTACCTTGCGTAAACAAAGCAGATGAAGAAGAGAATAATATTTTCCGGGAAATGTGTAAATTAGTTTAAACAATTCATGAAGAAAGAATAACGGATATATGAAACTGAATCTCGGCTGCGGAGCAGATATAAAAGAAGGCTATGTGAATCTTGATATTGTAAATTACGGCGGCAACATGATCCACGATATCAACACGTTTCCGTATCCTTTTGAAGAAAATACTTTTGATGAAATATTCGCTTCTCACGTGCTTGAGCATCTCGATAGTTTTCATAAAACCATTACGGAGTTGTACCGCATTCTGAAACCAAACGGACTGCTCATCGTGTATGTTCCGTTCTTTCTTAATACAAAATACTTCGGCGAGCCCGATCATAAAATTCCTTTTTCCATCCGCTCATTTGATAACTATGAATACATCGGTAACCGCAAGCTAAAGTTTTATGAGCAGTGGAAACTGCACCACCGCACCAACTACGAAGGAAAAGCTCAGTTCGAAGTGCTTGAAAAACGATTTATTACCTCCCATTTTTCTCCGTTGAAATGGCTGGACCCGATCCTTAATATTGAACCGGTTATCTACGAACGGTTTTTTGCCGGAATCTTTTCCCCCGAAGAAGTCTCCTTTAAATTACGCTGCGTGAAAAACTCAAAATAGAAGCGTGCCAAACATTTATTTTCGGAAAGAAAATTATGGAAAGGATATGATTCTTTAAAGAATATTACTATCTTCCGCAAAGAAGTTTGTACGACTTTTCTTGTTCTGCTGAAGATGAAATGAAGTAATTATCAGTCAAGAGTTAGGAGACATACCATGATACTTTTTGAGAACGTATCGGCTATCTTATCTTTTGATTCGTCTGTCCCTTGTTTGGAATTAATCATTAAACAAGGGTTCAAAAACAGTAAAGAGTTTAAGAAAGCTCACAAAATCTGTGTCGAAAAATTTATTGAGTTAAAGTTAGAATTCCCGAACTTGTGTATTTTTTTCGATGCCCGCGATTTGGTAAAAATCAAAAAGCGGGAGGTAGAATGGCTGACTGCAAAGTTTTTTCCCCGTTTGGATGAAGCCGGACTTTCGAAAAAGGCGTTCCTGTATTTGGATAGTCAATCGGGAAAAACAATTCTGGAAATCTACAAAGAGAGTTTATCCGGAACCGGCATAACGCTCCACGAATTTAACTCGTATGCCTCGGCTAAAGCGTGGCTCAAAATTCGCAAACAAGAGGAGGCAAATCTTCTGGAACGTCACACAGCGAATGAATAGCTGATGTGAAAATCCTTCAATGTCTTGGGAAATAGCGGGAATGAGACCACTTTCAAATTCAACTAATCTCTTATTCTTCCCGCTATTAAAAGCCGGATACTATTTTTAGAAACTTAGAAAGTCCATTTAAATCCAAGCGTTGGATTTACCTGAACGGTAGTTTTTCCCGGAATAAAGTTATTACTTATTTCCACTTCGCCGCCGAGTCCCAAATGGTTGGTAACGTTTATCCACCATTGCGGTTCGCTTAAGAAGACGAAATCACGTTTATCCGTTGCAAAATTCTTTGTTGACCAGAGATCGAAAAATCCTGTGAGAATTAACTTGCCGTCGAATACCGGAATGTACCAGACTCCGGTAATCTGCATATCGCCCCCTTTTGAGAAATAATCTTTACGGTAAAGAACATCGGTGTTCAACGTAAATAATCCAAGATTAATCGGATAACTTAATCCTACAAGCCAGATATGTCCCAAAGGACCCCAGGGTGCCGTTCCGTCGTTGTATTGCACCGTTGCCGAAATGTTTTTAACGGGAAGAGGAAGAAGAATGTACCTCGCAATTTCGTAGTAGGCGAGGGAAGCACTTTTATTTCCGGGATGGTTGTAGTCAATATCTACAAACCAGTATGTGGCTCCGTATTCATCTTGTTTGTACATTTCAAACGTGGAAGTGAAATACTTCCGGTCTTTACCGAAATCATAATGGAGCTGAAAATTTTGGGCAAAAGTTGAAATGCCAAATAAAACAAAAATGAACAGTATTCCTTTTTTCATGGGTACCTCTAACGGTGAATGAATTATTTTTTGATTAACGCAAGTTTTTCCGAAAATTCATCGGCGAATTTCCTAATCATTTCGCTAACTTCAAAATTATTTGTGGCACGGTTGTACGTATCTGCCATTTTCAGGAGGGTTTGATGGAAGAGAATATTCATATTTTCTACCAGCATCGAATGGGTCCACAGGTCTATTCCAAATGTCACATTTTCATCATTATCCCAGAGTGAAAGCATCATGGCGTTTGCTTTTTTTGCTTCGTCAAGCGAAGCATCATCGGCTTTCCACGAAATTGACTGCGGGATGTTTTGGTCGTTGAGTTCTACTTCTAAACTGATGGTTGTTTTTTTGCTCATAACTTCAATCCGGTAATGGACGATTCTTGAAAAACAGAGTAAGTGTCGGGACGAAAATTTATCAAAAGAATAACACTTATTTTATTTATATTGACAAAATAAAAAATTAATCATAGGAAAAAAATTGAAACAGGCTGTTTTACTCCTCCTAAGTTCTCTGCTTCTCTTTTCATGCGGCGAAAAAATCTCCAGATCGACCGATTTGAAAACCACAAAAGATAAAGCAAGTTATGCTATCGGCTTACGCATCGCGAAAGATTTTAAATCAAATAAACTTGATGTTGATTCCGAAATTGTAGTTAAAGGATTTAAAGACGGTTTGCACGGCAACCAACTGCTTACTGATGAACAAATTAATAAAGTGCTCATGGATTTTCAGCGTGAAGTGTATGAGAAAAAAATGAAAGAAGCACAAGGACTCGGCATCAAGAACAAAAAAGATGCTGAAAAATTCCTGACGGAAAATAAAAACAAACCGGGTATTAAAACCACCGCAAGCGGTCTTCAATACCTGGTAATTAAATCGGGGAGTGGTCCATCGCCGAAAGCTACCGACAAAGTAAAAGTTCATTACATCGGAAAACTCTTAAACGGAACCGAATTTGATAATTCGTATAAACGCAACCAACCGGTCACTATTCAGTTGAACGCCGTCATTAAAGGCTGGGGAGAAGCGCTGCAATTGATGAAAGTTGGTGATACATGGAGATTGTTCATCCCGCCTGATCTTGGTTATGGCGATACCGGTGCCGGTGAAGTTATTCCTCCGGGCTCACTCTTAATTTTCGAAGTGGAACTGTTAGGAATCAATTGTTGATCGACTTTGCAGTTTGAAAGCAAAAATAAATTATCATAGAAATACAATGAAAAAATATTTTTTATACTCGTTTTTTCTTTTCTTTTTTGTCGGCAACCTCGCTGCTCAAAAAGCCCTCAAAGCTCCTGCATGGAGTTATGATCAAACTATTTTTGAAGTAAATCTCCGCCAATACACTCCTTCGGGAACAATAAAAGCATTTGAAGCTGAACTGCCGCGGTTGCAAAAACTTGGTGTCGGTATCCTCTGGTTTATGCCGCTTCATCCCATTGGAGTAGAAAATAGAAAAGGGACACTCGGTAGTTATTATTCCGTTAAAGACTATTATGGATTAGACCCTAACCTTGGTACCCCAAAAGATTTTAAACTGCTTGTTGCAGAAGCGCACAAGCTCGGCATGCATGTTATTATTGATTGGGTTGCCAATCATACTTCGTGGGATAACGCGTTGGTTAAATCGCATCCCGAATTTTACATGCACGATTCAACCGGAAAATTTATTCCTCCCGTTGCCGATTGGACGGATGTTATTGATCTTAATTACGAGAATGAAGCTTTGTGGGCTTACATGACCGGAGCAATGGAATACTGGATAAAAGAATATGATATCGATGGTTTCCGCTGCGATGTTGCCGGTATGGTACCGGAAGCATTTTGGAGTTATCTCTTTCCGAAACTTTCTGCTCTCAAGAATCTATTCATGCTGGCTGAGGATGAACGCCCCGTCGATCACACAACCGCATTTCATATGACGTATGGATGGAATATGTACCATCTCTTTAATGAAATTGCAAAAGGGAAGAATTCTCCTCAGGATATTTTTGCGCTTCTCCAGCACGAAGATTCCGTTTACTCACCCCGGGCTTTTAGAATGAGATTTATCACCAACCACGATGAAAATTCATGGAACGGCACGGAGTACGAACGCTTGGGCGATGGAGTAAAAGCATTTTCCGTTCTTGAATTTACGCTCCCCGGCATGCCATTGATTTACAGCGGACAAGAGGCGGGATTGAACAAGCGTTTAAGCTTTTTTGAACGCGACCCAATTGAATGGAAGCAATCTGATATGGCTCCGCTGCTGACTAACTTGGTTTCGTTAAAAAAAGAGTTCAAAGTTCTTGACGCTGCCGATAAAGGAGCACCGCTGACACAAGTTCATAACTCGAATGAAAATAATGTAATCTCTTTTGTAAGAGCAAAGGGGAAAGAAAAAGTTTTTGTGGTCGTGAATCTTTCCAAGGAAGAAACTGAAGCATCGTTCCAGAATCTTCCCGCAATGGCAAACGCAAAAGATTTCTTGGCTAAGCAAAAGGTGAATATCAGAAAAGGTTTTTCACTGAAACTGAAACCGTGGGGTTATAAAGTTTTTGTTTGTAAATAAGTTGATGAAATTGTTGGTGCATGAGTAATAAATTTGAAGCGGTAATAGGGTTGGAAGTTCACGCGCAGCTGCTGACCGAAACAAAAATCTTTTGCGGGTGTTCAACCAAATTTGGAAATGAACCGAACAGTAACGTCTGTCCGGTGTGTCTCGGACATCCCGGCGTTCTCCCTGTTCTTAACAAAAAAGTTGTTGAGTTTGCTGTTTTACTCGGAACCGCCACTAAATCAGCAATTAACCGGAATTCAATCTTCGCGCGTAAAAATTATTTTTATCCCGATCTGCCAAAAGGATATCAAATTTCACAATTTGAAAAACCGATTTGCGAACACGGTTCAATCGAAATTGAAAAGAAAGACGGGACGAAAAGAACAATCGGTATTACCCGCATCCACATGGAAGAAGATGCCGGGAAATCAATTCATGACAGAGGCGAAACAACAAGTATCGACGTGAACCGCTGCGGCGTACCGTTATTGGAAATTGTGAGCGAACCCGATATGTACACCTCGGAAGAAGCCTACCTCTATTTAACAAAATTGAAACAGCTTGTTCAATATCTCGAAATTTGCGACGGCAATATGGAAGAAGGTTCGCTGCGGTGCGACGCAAATATTTCCGTTCGTCCGGTGGGAGAATCAAAACTTGGGACGAAGGTTGAAATCAAAAATATGAATTCCTTCCGGAACGTTGAGCGGGCAATCAATTATGAAATTAACAGACAGATTGAATTGATTGAAGACGGCGGGAAGATAATTCAGCAAACGTTGCTGTGGGATGCCGACGCGAATGAAGCACACCCGATGCGAAGTAAAGAAGAAGCACACGACTACCGTTATTTCCCGGATCCGGATTTAGTGCCGCTTGAAATAACCGATGAGTGGTATCAAAAAATAAATTCAAGTCTTCCTGAACTCCCGGATGAAAAGAGGGAAAGATTTGTGACCGCACTTCATCTTCCCCGATACGATGCCGAAGTACTGACTCAAACAAAAGAGCTGGCAAATTATTTTGAAGAAGTTTCTCACGAAACAAACGACGCGAAAGTGTCGTCAAATTGGGTGATGGTCGAAGTTCTGAAAGTGTTGAATGAACAGAAGCTTCAGGTCAAACAATTCCCGGTGACGCCGAAGCAATTAGGAGGACTTATTCAATTAATTCAGAAGGGAACGATAAGCGGGAAAATTGCTAAGGACGTGTTTGCAGAAATGCTTGTTACACAAAAAAATGCGGACGCTATCGTTACCGAAAAAAATCTTGTTCAAATATCCGATACAACCGAAATTGAAAAAATCATTGACGAAATATGTACTGCCAACGCCGCTCAAGTGCAGCAATTCTTGAACGGAGAGGATAAAGTATTCGGCTTTTTTGTTGGTCAGACCATGAAAGCATCTAAAGGGAAAGCCAATCCGCAGATGGTCAATGATCTCTTAAAGAAAAAATTTGCATCACTTAAGTAATAGAGCAACATGACGAACCAAAATGAACAGCATCCCTCAGGCGGAGGAATGCAAACACTGAGAAAAATTTATCAACGGATCATTCATCCTTTTGGAAAGAAAGAACGAAAACCACCGGAAACTTTTACTGAAAAAGTAATTGAATTTTTCCGGTCACTTTTTTCTGCCGCTATCGCAGCGCTCTTCATCATAACTTTTTTCGTACAGAATACGCGAATTCCGACCGGTTCGATGGAGGATACAATTCTCGTTGGGGATTTTATTCTCGTTAATAAATTTGTTTATGGTCCCAGTTCGCCAAAATATATTCCGTTTACCGAAATTGAAATTCCTTACTTCATGTTACCGTTTCTGAAATTTAAAGATCCGCAACACGGAGATATCGTTGTTTTTGAATATCCCGGACAAAAAGATCAGCTTCGTGCCGATGAAAGAATTCCGGGTGTAGAAATTCCGGAAGAACAAATTGCGGTAAACGTAAATTATGTGAAACGCTGCATCGGACTCCCTGGTGATACCATTGAAGTTCGTGACAAAGTTGTTTTTGTGAATGGAAAAGAATTTTGGATTCCGCCGTACATAAAATATCTTTCTCCTTATCCGCATCCCAAAGGACAGGTTAACACTGAAATTTTCCCCAAGGGAAAGCCGTGGAATGCAGATAATTATGGTCCGCTTGTTGTCCCCAAAAAAGGAATGACAATTCCGATTACCCTTGAGAATGTTGAAGAGTGGAGAACGATTATCGACCGTGAATATGCGAAGCGCGTCATCGCTGTTGAGAATGGTGAGGTAACCCTGGAAGGAAAGCCGATAACAAGGTATACGTTCAAGAAAAATTATTATTTCATGATGGGCGATAACCGTGACGATTCCGCCGATTCCCGTTTCTGGGGATTTGTGCCGAGAGATATGGTTGTCGGCGAAGCGTTTATGTCTTTATTCTCATGGGATCGTGATATTCCTTTTTCCGACTTTTTCAGACTCATCGGTTCAATTCGAACCGATAGAATTTTAAAGTTAATTCATTAATTTATCGGCGTTGATTTTACAATTTTTTGGTAACAACAAATTTTACCAATTTTGATTTTGCCAAGGGGCTATAGCTCAACTGGGAGAGCGCTACGTTCGCAACGTAGAGGTTAGCGGTTCGATCCCGCTTAGCTCCACTTTTAGAATCCGGACTTTGGTACCAACGTTCGGATTTTTTTTGATGTAACTTTTGGTCATCCATTTAAATGAAAAAAGAAAAAGCCCCATATAACCGGACACTTTCTCTCTCGAAAGAAGAGAAAAAAAAATATTCCGAAAGGCTGCTTTCACTTTCGCATAATGCAAAAGTAAGCGACGTTCTAAATAAAACAATTCATCAAGACATTTTAAACGCGATACAACTTTTGCCGGACACATTCGCCGATGTAATTTTTGTTGACCCGCCGTATAACCTTCATAAAAAATTTAACAACATTACCTTCGCTCAGATGGAGGATGAAGAATATGAGTTGTGGCTTGATTCGTGGATTTCTCAACTTCCCCGATTGATGAAACCGGATGCCAGCCTTTATTTATGCGGCGATTGGAAATCTTCCTCCGGTTTGTACAACGTTGCAAAAAAATATTTTTATGTCCGTAATAGAATTACCTGGGAGCGGGAAAAGGGAAGAGGCGCTTCCGCGAACTGGAAAAACTGCTCTGAAGACATTTGGTTCTGTACAAAATCAAATTCTTACACTTTTAATATTGATGCTGTTAAGACGAAACGAAAAGTTTTAGCTCCTTATAAAGAAGACGGTAAACCGAAAGATTGGGAAGAAAGTGAATCGGGAAATTTCCGGTTGACCGCTCCTTCTAATTTGTGGACGGATATCACGGTTCCTTTTTGGTCGATGCCGGAAAACACAGATCATCCCACACAAAAGCCGGAGAAACTTCTCGCAAAAATTATTATGGCAAGTTCAAACGAAGGAGATATTATTTTCGATCCGTTCCTTGGTTCGGGAACAACTTCAGTAACCGCTAAAAAGTTAAAAAGAAACTTTGTGGGAATCGAAGCGGATATCGACTATTGCTGTCTTGCTGAAAAACGTTTGGAGTTAGCGGATAACGATCAGTCAATTCAAGGATTCTACGACGGAGTTTTTTGGGAGAGAAATTCGGTTACTCCTCAACAACGTAAAAAAGAAAAGTGAGATTTTTTTCGTATTTTTGAGTAACAAATTTTGCCGGATAATAGTTAACAGATTGGTGCCCAACCCCGTCAGGTCCGAAAGGAAGCAGCGGTCAGTATTCAGTTTGTGTAATTTGTTGTCCGGTTTTTTTATTTCCGGAATTGAGCGAGGGACATCCGGTCAGCAATCAATCCAAAACGAATTGATGATGGCTTCAAACGTAGTTTTATTCTCGTCGTATAAACTCTCCGGACACTCAACCACCACAAGAAATTTTGAAGTAAAGCAGCGCACTTCAAAACAGACGTAGTACTTTTTACCGATTAGATTTTTCTCGGAAAATCGAACCGAATAATTTCCTTCAACTTTGTTCTTCATTTCAAAGGATGAGTAATCTTCCGCTTTTTCATTTTCTTTTAATTTGAGAACGACGAACGAAGCCCCAAGACTTGCGTTCACGAATTTTGTTCCCGCGGCTGATTTATGTATCACTTCTTTGTAAGCGGTTCCTTTTACTGCTTTCCATCCTTCGGGCAAATACAATGAGTATTTCTCTTTTTTGTTTTTATAATTATTGTAGGATTGCGCTGAGTCTACCGATAACTGCACTCCGAGCGCTTTTAAAGCTGAAGATTGATCAAAGAAAAATGGTTTTACCGGTTTATTAATAAATTGAGAAGTCAAGTCAATGGTAAGTGAATCGAAATAGTTTGATTGACTTATGAACTTTCTCAACTGTTCGCTGAAGGTAAAGGTATCCCACGTTTGTCTTGGAGCAATTCCTTTCTCACTCACAATCTCCGTCTGAATAAAGTTATCGTCGAATGTTTCAACCGTCTGGGAAAGTCGATCGGTCGGTGAGTAAAATTGTGTGAATATTCTCAAAGCAAGATTCATTGAGTCTTTGTCAATGAGATAAAGGCTTTTCCGCTTAAGTGAAAGAATATCTTTCGCGTTAAACTGCTCGGAAACTTGAAAATATTTTCTCTTTTCAGAATGCAGTGAACTTAAGGAGAGATACCCATTTAGAGATTTGTCAATAAAATAACATTGCAACGATGAATCGTAAACAGCAAAGCGGTTGAAGAAAGGATTTGGGAATTCGGCTAAAACACCGTAAAAAGTTTTTCCGCTGCCGGTTTTAATGCTGTCAATTTCAATTTTGTTAATTATTGATTGCCCCGGAAGGTTGAGATCAAAAAGTCCGGATAAACTATCGTTTGCAACCTTCGATCCTTTAGCCGCTTGAGCCACAAGCTGCTGCATGCTTGTCGGATTAAAAAGTTTTACTTCAGATTTACTTTTGCATCCGGTAAAGCTTACCAACGAAAAGAAAACAACAGGTATTCCAACGAGGAAAATAATTTTTTTTATCACACGGTTCATGTTCCACTCGACTCAGCAAGGTTTAACGTTTCTTTTTGTCCGGCAAAATAAGAAAAAACTATTTCACCTTTTTTTTCTCCGACTATTTTTTTGATTTCTTCTCTTGAAGCATTCTTAATTGCCGCAACGCTTCCGAAAGCGATGAGAAGTTTTTCGGCAATCAGTTTCCCGATTCCCTTAATCTCAAGAAGTTCGGTTGTAATTATTCTTTTGTCACGCCGCGTTCTGTGAAACGTAATGGCGAACCGATGAGCTTCATCCCGAAGCTGTTGTAAAAGTTTTAATGCCGATGAAGTTTTTGGAATAATAACCGGTTCACTCTCATGTGGTACAAAGACTTCTTCCAACCGTTTCGCAAGTCCTATAATCTGAAATGAAGAAAAGCCCATTGTTTGAAGCGCTTCAACGGCGCTTGAGAGCTGTCCTTTTCCGCCGTCAACCATAATTAAATCGGGGAGCGGCATGTTGGCTTCTTTCAACTTTGAAAAATGACGGGTAATAATTTCACGCATGCTCGCAAAATCGTCTGGTCCCACCACAGTTTTAATAATGAATTTTTTATACTCGCTTTTTTTCGGTTTCCCGTTTTCAAAGGTAACCATGCTTGCCACGGCATCGGAACCTTGCAGATTTGAATTATCGAAACAAACAATTTTTTTTGGAAGAATTTTCAAACGAAGGTCTCTCTGCAGCGCGGCTAACGTGTAGGGTACATTTCCTTCTTTTTTCATTTTTTGAAGCTGCCATTCTTTTAACTGCAAAAGCGCATTCTCCAAACTCATTTTTAAAATTGATTTCAGTTTACTTTCACGCTGCGGAAAAGTAAATTTTACGTTGCGCTCGCTTTTTTCAGAAAGCCATGCAAGGATACTCTCGCTATCCTCCGGTTCAATTTCCATAACAAGTTCCGACGGAATATCCACAAATTCGTTGGCGTAATATTGCTTTATAAGCGCCGAATAAATTTCAGTGGTGGAAGTATCCTTCTCAACGGAGAGTCGGAATTCCTTTTTGCCGGAGAGTTTGCCATCTCTAATATTTAAAATTGATGAAGCTACATCTTTCCCTTCAAACGCTATGGCTATAACATCGCGGTCAACTCTATCATCGCTTACAACTTTTTGTTTATCCGCTATTGCGGCAAGCTGCCGGATTTTATCTCTTGCTTCAGCAGCTTTTTCAAACGAAAGTTCTTTTACGTACCGTTCCATTTTCTGAGTCAATTCTTTTACCAGGTCAGCTGTTTTTCCCCGTAACATTTTCGTTACTTCGGAAACCATGTCGTTGTAAGCTTCGGAAGAAATTAGTCCCTCGCAAGGTCCGTCGCATTTTTTAATATGGAAATCGAGACAAACTTTGAATTTTTTCTTTTCAACCGCTTCTTCGGTCAACGCGAATTTGCAGCTTCGGATTTTAAATATTTGATTAACCGCGCGCAAAGCATTTTTCATAGCGCGGACGTCCGTGTACGGACCGAAATACCGAGACCCGTCTCTTATGATTTTTCTTGTCGGATAAATTTGGGGAAAGAGTTCATTTGTTACTTTAATAAAGGGATAGGTTTTGTCATCCTTAAGATTAACGTTGTAACGAGGCTTAAAACTTTTGATGAGATTATTTTCAAGGATGAGCGCTTCAACCTCTGAACTTGTGACAATAAGTTCTAAGTCGGCAATTTTTGAAACTAAAGCTTGAGTTTTCGGAGAATCGATTGATGAATGAAAATAAGAGCGAACCCGATTTTTTAAATTCTTAGCCTTTCCGACATAAATAACACTCCCTTTTTCGTTAAAAAATTGGTATACCCCCGGTTGATTCGGTAAATTTTTTAACTTTGTCTCGAGCGCCTCATTCATCGAAAAGGGAAACAGCTCCTATTTTTCGAAAACGTAATTTTTAGGAATAACCACAATTCCGGATTCGGTTACGAAGAATTTTTTCTTGTCTTCAACCGGGTCAAAACCGATTTCATATCCTTCCGGCACTTGAACATTTTTATCAATAATTGCACGGCGGATTCTCGCACGTCTTCCAACTTTACAATTATTCATAATGATTGAATCGGTAATATAGGCGTAACTGTTCACGCGCACATTGTTCCCGATGATGGATCGTTCTACCAAACCTCCGGACACGATTGTTCCGTCGCAGATCATTGAATTGAGTGTACGTCCGATTCTTTCTCCTTCGTGAGAGAGAGTCTTTGCCGGTGGGAATTGATATTGATAAGTACGGAGCGGCCAATCAAAATCGTACAAGTTAAATTCCGGTATAACACTTATTAAATCCATGCTTGCGTCGTAGTAACTATCAATCGTTCCTATGTCTTTCCAGTACGTTTTTGACTTTTTATTTTCATCAACGAACGGATAAGCAACAACTTTGTAACCGGCTTTAATCATGTAAGGAATTACATCCTGCCCAAAATCATTATTCTTAATTTTCTTTTCCTGCATTTCAAGCAACACGTCTTTCAAAACCTTTGCGTTGAAAACATACGTGGCCATATTCACAAACGAAAAACCTTTTTTCCCCGGAATTTCAGGAGGGTTGGCCGGCTTCTCAATAAAACTGGTAACATTGTTTTTATCATCGGTTTGTACAATACCGAATCTGTTTGCTTCCTCAACCGGGACTTCGATACAAGAAAGTGAGAGATCAAGTTTATTATCAACATGATTTTGCAGCATCTTCATGTAGTCCATTTTATAAATATGGTCGCCGCTGAGGATAAGCACCCATTTTGCTTTCCGGTCGTTGCTAATAACGTTTAAATTTTGTTTAATGGCATTTGCAGTACCAAGATACCAGTCGTTGCTCATTTTTCTTTGCGGTGGTAAGGTGTAAATAAATTCACCCAACTCAGGATTAAAAATGCTCCATCCTTCAAAGAGGTGTTGGGTAAGAGAATCTGATTTATACTGAATGAGGACATAAATAC
>Ga0172369_10004750_pt1 | contig 17056 bp, 18 predicted proteins | sample LakKiv25m_FD_114539 | JGI IMG/M metagenome (GOLD analysis project Ga0172369, IMG submission 114539) | Freshwater microbial communities from Kabuno Bay, South-Kivu, Congo - kab_022012_11.25m | ecosystem: Environmental > Aquatic > Freshwater > Lake | place: Democratic Republic of the Congo...
CCTACGGGCTAAACAATATATAATTTTCAATATCGTACGAAAATAAGAATGTATTTCATGAATTTTGGGGATATGAGTTTTCAGGATTACTTTCTGTCTGGCACATCAAATAATAATTTAGCCGATTTATCTATACATTTAATATTTCAACCCCAGCCATTTTGTTATATTCCCGGAATACTGTTTTTCTTATTTTTGTCAGGATTCTGTTATGACGAGTGTTGTAATATTTATTCTTCAATAAGTTTATGAGAAAAATTTTTTATTCTGGTTTTTATTTGCTTTTAATTTCCTTTTCTGCGGCCGGCCAGAATGATATCCTTACGAAAGCAGAACAAACCAATTTTGAATCCACGTCCACCTACAAGGATGTGATATCTTTTGTTGGCGCTATTGCGAAGAATTCACCTTATATCAGAATAGAAACACTTGCGGCCACTGCCGAAGGTAAGGAAATACCTCTCCTTGTCCTGGGAAATCCGCTTCCTGCAGGCCCGGATAACCTGGCAAAAGATGGACGTATAGTGGTTTACATCCAGGCAAATATCCATGCCGGTGAAGTGGAAGGAAAAGAAGCAGTGCAGATGTTGGCCAGAGACCTTTTAAAAAATCCGGAACAGGATATTTTTAAAAATGTTGTAATCCTTTTGTGTCCGGTTTTAAATGCCGATGGAAATGAAAAGTTCAGCAAAGAAAACCGTACTAATCAAAACGGACCATTAAATGGAGTTGGGGTTCGATATAACGGTCAATTCCTTGATTTGAACCGGGATGCAATGAAACTCGAAACACCTGAAATCACTGGCGTAGTGACTGAAATTTTCAATAAATGGGATCCGGCGATCACTGTTGATTGTCACACAACCAACGGTTCTTTCCATGAGGAACCGGTCACCTTTACATGGATGATGAATCCCAACGGAGACCGCAACCTGATCAATTTTATGAGAGACGAAATGATGCCGGCGGTTCACTTGCATTTGAAAGAAAATTACAAGACAGAAAATTTATTTTACGGTGAATTTATCAACCAACTCAATATTGAGGAAGGATGGGTATCGTATGCATCCGAACCCAGATACCTGGTAAACTATATTGGAGTGCGAAACAGGCTTGGCATTCTGAATGAAAATTATGTTTATGCCGATTTCAAAACACGAGTAACCGGCTGCTATTTTTTATTGAGGTCAATCCTCGATTATGCTTCGGGCAATAAAGATAATATCCGGAAATTGCTGGATGACGCCGACAGCCGGATACTTCAGAGATATGATGGAAATAACCCAGCCGATTCTTTCGCCATTCATTATGAAGGAATGGCAACGCCTGAAATGGTCACGATCAAAGCGATAGAGGCAGATACTATTCCGGGAGTAAGAGGTTATTGGCGCTTCAGGCAAAGCAACCGGAAGAAAACCGTTACCGTTCCATATATTGCAGATTATTTTGCAACCAAAAGTGTTGGGATCCCTTATGCTTACCTGATCACGGTTCCGGATAAGGAAATTCTTGCTAACCTAAAGAACCACGGTATTGTGGTAGAAAAACTTACTGATAAACAAACTTTACAGGTTGAAAAATTCATAATCAGTGAATTAAAGGCTGAGAAGCGGCTGAATCAGGGCCATTATACCAACACTGTCAAAGGTGAATTTATTAAAGAGAATAAAAGTTTTCCAGCAGGGACTTACCTTGTGAGAACCAATCAAAAGCTTGGCAATCTTGCCGCATACCTTTTGGAACCTCAATCTGATGATGGCCTGCTGCTTTGGAATTTTTTCGACCGGTATTTGGTACCGCAATGGGGAGAGGGATATTATGCGTATCCGGTTTATAGGTTGACAAACAAACAGACATTTTCAACAGTCCTCATCAAATAATTCAATAAATTATTCTTTATGAAAAAAATTATTTTTGCAATTGTTTTGCTGGCATTTGCCTGCCTAACAGCAAATTCTCAAACCGAGAAAAAAGAAATGAAGCCCGCTCTTGTTGTCATTGACGTACAGCAAGCCTTCTTGCCCTACATGTCAAAATCCGACCAGGACATGGCGATCGAAATGATGAACTGGGCGATTGGTATTTTCAGAAAGTACAGCCTGCCTGTGATCAGGATTTATCATCAAGATGAAGAATGGGGGGTTAAACCGGGAGCTCCCGAGTTCGAGTTTCCATCCACCATCCAGATCAATGAAACCGATCCACAAATCATTAAAACTTATCCGAGTGCATTTGTGAAAACCGGCCTGGATGAATTACTGAAAGAAAAAGGCGTCAACACCCTTTTCCTCTGCGGACTAAGTTCAACCGGATGTGTGCTTGCCACTTATTTCGATGCCGGCTCGCACGACTACAAAGCTTTTATACTGAAAAATGCCATAATGGGACCAAAAGAATCCTACACCGATGCAGTGGAGGATATGTTCAGCGCTGTGGATGTTGAAACAGCAGGGTATATGCTGGAGATGACAAGGTAGTTGTGAATCCTGAAAATGTTGAAAACAGAAATTCAACGGCAGCAGAACCAGTGCAGGTTTATGAAAATTTCTCAAATAAAAACCACTAGTATTATTCGTGCATTCGCGGCTTTCTTTCCTCTTTCGTTTTTCTGCTTCAAAGGCTTATTTGTTGAGAAGTTGGTAAACCGCATTTAATTTCATCAAAGTTTTTGTTTCCGAAAACACGCTTGCTTGCACTACGTAAGTCTGATCTTCGTTTTTTTGAAGGCCGATCATGATCTTCACCTGTGGATTTTTTATTGGCGAAATAATATTCAGGAATTTAATGTTCTTTCCCTGAACCATCATCAGCTTCTGACCCAGCCCTTTTTCCAGCAGGTCTTTGATAATCCCAACCTGGATGACTCCCGGAACGATGGGATTACCGGGAAAATGGCCATCGAAGATTGGATGATTCTCATTAAAGGAAATTGCTGCCCCGATAGTTTCGTTTATGGAGTCAAAAGCAACTATTGTGTAGATATCATCCTTTTGTTTTGTCATTGATTTATAAGCTGAAAATTTATTTTTAAATTGATAATCCGGTGTGTAAAAATAATATTTGAAGGAATATATTTTTCATCGTAATCAATTGCGACTATGGCTCGGGTAGATAAAAACGCCTTGTGTCTCACTTCAGAAGGAGGTTCACTTTTATCCCTGAAAATATAATAGTCGCTCCCATGGCCCTTTACCTTCACTACCAAACTTTTTAGTCCTTTTTGAGGAGAATAATAAACCATTTGGGCATCTTCAACCTGATGAAATAAAAGGCTTAAATCCTCTGTAAGCAAATGGATCAAAGCTTTCCTGTTCATCGCATCCATCACATAATTCACAATGATGCTATCGGTTTCAAAAAATTCAAAATCGAAATATTTGAGACTCGTTTCTGACATAAGAACTGTCCTAATGGAATTGCTCTTTCTGATTTTTTTAAACATCGCCAATCCCGTCAGATTTTTCCTGCCGGATGAAATTTCAAATTTATAAAGCGCTTTTTCGAAAGTCGGATCAAAAATCTGCCGAAACTCAATGGTTCCCGGGGATTGTTTTGCGAAACCCTTTAGGAAAACGGGATTGCAGGCTCCCATCAAAACAATCAAACTACTGCAGGTAAAAAGATTCCTCAGGTATGCTTTCATTGATAACTTTATTGATAAACTTAATTATCGTGTAATCATCCGAATGCTCGGTGATCTTAATTTCCGAAACGGTATAATCTTTTTTCCCGATGTACAGGCCAATGGATTTGATGTATTTATTCAGTTCTTTATTCAGAGGAATCAGTTTGATATAAAGTGTTTCAGTGTTTTCATAAACCGAAGATCCGAAATCCGGGTGATTTAAAATGTTTCCCTGTATTGAACCTATGATCAAGTTATTTATTTCACTGAACATTTTATTCGATTTCAGGTCGTATTCCGATTTTATATCTCCGTTGCCGGTCATCATCCGGCCTCCGTTCATGATCATGATGTATGTAAACGGTTCACTGTATTCAAGCCTGAGTTTATCCGGCTTCTGGTACAAAAGAATCCCTTTTGAGATGATTTTTTCTTCGATGAAGGAAAGGTTCTTTTCCTGCTCAAAATGAGCATTGATTGAATTTGTTGATGCTGTCGCTTCATTAACCTTCAGCATAATTTCAGCAGGACCGGCGACAGGCTTGTACCCTTCGGGCTGAGCAAACAAAGTTGTTGTCATGAGTTTCGCAATGGACAGAATAAGAAAAATGAATGGCCTTATTATTTTATTGAACAGATGCATAGGGTTGAATTTTTAACAGTTCATCAAGCGAAACAAATTTTTGACCTGATTTTTGGGCTTCAAGAATAAATTGTTCAACAAGGGTTGCCGTCGCAGGAATCCTGTCATGAAACAAAACAACATCACCATTCTTCAATTTATGGTTGACCCTCCTTAATACCTTTTCAGGTTTTTTCACTGTATCGAACGAACGAAGGCTCCAGGAAACCGATTGATGGCCTGTTTTTTTCAGGGCTTTTTTGAGCATGGGATTCGTTACTCCGTAAGGTGGCCGGAATAATCTGGCCTTTCTGCCTATCAGCCGGGTAATGATCGCATCCGTTTTTGAAATTTCCTTTGCCAGTCTTCCGGGCGATAGCAAATCAAACCAAAGAGAGTGGCTGTAAGAGTGATTTCCAGCAATATGTCCATTACTGATGATTTGTTTAAATATATCCGGGTGCTTTTCAATTTTGCTTCCAACACAAAAGAAGGTTGCTTTCACCTGATGTTTTTCAAGGATATCAAGTATTTTGGGAGTGGTCACAGCATCCGGTCCATCATCAAATGTAATTGAAATTGCAGTAGAATTCCGGTCACCATGACTATATGAAAAAAAGTAAAAATTCCATCTGATAAAACAAGATCCTAAAATTAAAATCACCAGCCAAAGCCCAACCAGAGTCAAGAAACCAGCAACCGGAAACCATCCGTCAATAAGAACGCTGGATAAAGCAGATACAAGTATGGCCGGTAAAAAAGTCAAAGATATTTTCCGGTAAGCAATCATAAGCTAAACAACTAAGTATTCTGAACTGGATGTGTAACTAAAGCACTTCATCATTCAACAATGAATTATGAGACCACTCCGAAAAATGACAAGAGGAAGAATGCCACCAAATCACAAAATCTCCAAATCCCACAAAAGTTTGTTTATCGTCCAAAAGTTTTGGTGCAATTTTGTGTTTTGGAGTTTTTGTGGCATAATTTTTACTTTTCGGTGTGGACACAATTATTGAAAATTATAAATCTTTTGCATTAACTTCGGTGTGAAATCCTGACCTGTCGTTTCTTTACCCGGCTCAATAAAAAATAAAGCCGCAAGCAATTCGGTATTTGTATAATCCACCCAACCTGCAATGCAGGCTTTATGCCTGCTGTTTCTCAGCAGCATCACCGTAAAATCATAAAGCACACCGCTATTGAATTTTTCCGAAATAAAAAACATGTTTTCGCCCTTCAGATTGTGCCGAATACTGAGTTCACCAAGCATGATGTTTGGCAAAGTATATACAAATGTAGCCGGTTCCGGAAAATAAAATTCCCTGTCGGCAATGGATTTCTGATGTTTGAGATCGGAATCGAGTGAAGAATTTGAGTTCGAAAAAACCATGGCCACATCTTCGGATCTGAATTTCTTATACTCATTCGAAGCGAGCAGGAACTCCGATGCAAGGTAAGCCAACTTGCAAAGCCTGTCCATTTTATAAAACTTAGCATAGCTTCCTCCAAGATGTTTGAAAACCTCCTTCAGGAATTTCCCGTCATTCTTGTTTTCTGGAAATTCGAGACGTTCATCAGGTGTAATGACAATTCCTTTTCGGATCAGGCAATATGATGAAATGACAAGATTATCCATCGCTTTTTTCGAATAAAATTACGGCATTGCTTCCACCAAAACCTGAAGCTGTTTTTAACACTCTGTTAGTGACTCTTGCGATGTTCCTGTCCACAACATTCAACTTTTCTGTTGTTCCCGGATTCTCAAATCCAAAAGTTTTTACCAATAAATTCTTCCTCATGGTTTCGAAACAAAAAATGGATTCGATCACTCCCGCAGCGCCGAGAGTGTGACCGATATAGCCCTTATAACTGTTGACGGGAATCGGATTCAGGCCGCAGCGCGAAAAGGCGACGGATTCCATGTCGTCATTGTAGGCTGTGGCGGTTCCATGAGCCGAAATAAAATCTATGTCCGTTATACCGTTCAGTACCTCGTTGATCGCCACATAAAGCCCTTCACCGGTCCGCGAAGGCCCCGAAATATGGTTCGCATCATTGCTGCCCGAACCGGCAATAACTTCGATCAGCGGATGTGGACAAATGCTTTTATCTCCCGTCAGAACCACCGTTCCGGCTCCTTCACCAAGCGATAATCCAGAACGATCTTTATCAAAGGGCATGCAGACATCTTTGCTCAGAGAAAAGAAAGACTGAAATCCCGAAACAATGAATTCGGAGAGCTCATCGCAACCGCAGACTATGACGTTTCTGAAAACATCGTTTTCAATGAACCGGTGAGCCGCGATTAAAGCTAAAACCCCTGAAACGCATGCGTTCGAAACCACAAGCGGAGCAAAGATAGTGTTGAAATATTGCCCGATCACCTGAGCGGATTTCCAAAGATGAATCCGGTCGTCGGGAAAGCCCTTGTTGTTCTTCAGTGAGCTGACATTCCCTTTTGTGGTTGATAAGATGATTAAGGTGCCTAGATTTGAGGGGGTGACAGGCAGATTGGCAAGGGCGCCCCTGATGGAATGAATGATCAGTTGCTCGAAACGGGTATAATCCTTGTCAATATTTAATTCCCGCGATCTCAGCAACAGTTCGGATGAATCCACCAGCGATGCCGGAAACTCCTCAGGGTAAATGTCCTCGTATTTTCCAGCCTTCACACCAGTTATTCCACAGGCAATATTCCGGAAATTTTCTCCGGTGGTAAATCCCAGTGACGTGATGATGTTGTCGCCTGCAATATAGGTTCGCCTCCTGATCATACTTTCAGCAGTCCGTTTTTTCTTTTCCAGCCGAGGATGTACTCGGGGACGGTAAGTAAAAGATCTCCGTTCAGATCGAGGAAGACCTGCACGCTTTTACCGGTGGCCACCAGTTCATGGTCGCTCCTGCGGTATAGGTTGTAATGGAAGACGATCTTAGCCGCTTCGCAATTGATAAATTCCGTTTCGATGATCACAGTATCGCCGTAATACAATTGCTTTTTGTAGCTGCAACTGATCTCTACGATCGGGGTCATCAGCCCGTGATCGAACATGTCGAGGTAGCCAATGCCATATTTTCTGCCAAAGGCTTCCCTGCCGTCTTCCAGAAATTTGAGGTAATTGCCATGCCACACAATGCGCATGGAGTCAACTTCCGAGAATCGGATAACGGATTCGCTGGTATGAACCAGGTGGGGTTGTGCTTGTTTTTTAATGACCATTTTCGATGATTGCGGGGCAAATGTAGGAAAATGTTCTAAGCTAAAGCAGCAAATTGAATTACAGATGAGATGAGAACAATATTCAGGATCGGGCTTTAAGGAGGGAGTTGATTTCCTGAAGGTAGGTGATTTCTTTTTGAAGGGAGGCGATGCGGGCGGTTAGTTCTCTGTTTTCGGTTGACAGTTTGAGGAGTTGTTCTTCGGAGGAGCCGGTGTTTTCGATGAAATGGATGAAGAAGTTGTGGTTGAGGGCGGTGGAGATTTGAGAGAGGCGGGCGAGGGTGAGGTGGTCGTTGCTGAGATTGTAATATAATACTGATGGTGATAATCTCATTTGTTTTGCGAGTTGATTGACTGTTGAACCGTTTTGACGGAGGTAATCTTTGATGATATTGCCAATTGCTACCATAAAATTGAATGTTAAGATGAAGAAACAGGAAGCAAAGATAAATAAATTATATTATAATTTCGATAAATTCGGAATTTATTTGGATTGATTCGGATTATGTTTTGGTAGATTCGGAATATTTTTGGTAATTGAGTAAGGTCGTGATCAGATTGCTTTCAGAGAGAAGGCATAATCCATATAGCTAATGAATTCTTTGTCGTGTTGATTATGAATCCAGGCAATTTCGGCATGACTTAAATCTTTAATTTCGGAGGTACTCTTTTTCCCTAATTTTTTAATGACCTCTTCTAAGGTTTTAAGTTCTTCTTCACCGAAGATTTCTTTATCGAATTTAGTATTGCCAATGTAGCGGGTTGCTCCATCATCAGTATAATCAAAATCGACATATTCCTGACTTAAGATGTTTTCTTCCTGAAGAATACCGAACAAAATATCAAAGTTTTCGGGGACAGGGCCGTATTGGTGGGCAAAATATTGGGTTCCGGTTATTGAAAAGCCGGTTTTCTTGAAGTGATAAAAATCGGTATAAAAAAGAAGCTTATTTAATTTTACCATAAAGGGATTCACCTTATTGATTAAATAAAGGGTTACGTTGACAAATTTATCAAAATCAGGTTTTCTGAAACCGGTAAAACGATCAGGAAAAGTTGATGGGTTCCAAAAACGATCGATCAAAAAATTACTTTGTACAGAATTTATCAGGGAATTTAAATGGGCAGTGAGTTTACAGTATTGAGTTTCGGTAAATAAATCCTTCTTATCCCCGACCAGGTTTTTAAAAACAGCGGGATCCTGAATGACGCTTAACAGGGTGGCATTGCTTTCGTTTGGTATTTCGCCCTTTTCGTATTTGTTGTACTGATTGATTCCAAAACCAAGGATTTCGGACATTTTTGTGGCAGATAAGCCGTATTTGTTTCGCAAGAAAGCAATTTGATCGGGAAACAGGATTTTGTGTTTTTCGCGATATAAATTGTAAACCTGATTGAGGTTCAGGCTGTCCATTTCGCTTGTTGTAAATTCTTCACCACACTTTTGGCATTTGTAAAAGTGCTGGTTGATCATAAATTTTTCTTTGCGAAGGAGGAATTCGTCTTTTTTGATGGTGAGGTCAGCAAAGCCATCACATAACGGGCACTCCATTTGTTTTTTCATTTGTTTGCTCCTTGTTGTTTACTGAATCAAGTTATTACAGTAATTTAAAGGGATAGGTAATTTTATGCTCTGCCTTATGAAATGAAAGACAGATAACGGGTTTGTTTTGTAATCCGATTTTAATTTTGATGTACATTTCCGTGTTTTTAATGTTTGTTCCAAATTCCCAGGCTTCTCCGGATTCGGGATAATCGGGATCGGTGCTGGGACCGCGATAATAATCCTTTGTTTCAAGGGATAAAATGGACTTTAAACGATCTTTTTCAGTTATTTCAAGATCGAGTAAAGCCTGGAGATTTTTTGTTCTTCCAATAAAACGAATTTCAAAGACATTATACTTTTGTTTGAATTCAACTAAAAATGTACTTACTTCTTCTGGGGTTGAAATCATTTAACATGAAAATTAAAATAAAGTTGTTCATTTTATTAAATTTTGGCAAAAATACAACTTTGAAGTGTGAAAAGCAAGTTTTATTGAATTATTTTTAGGAAAGGTGATAATAATACCGGAAAAGGTCATATCCAGGGGATCAGTTTGGATATTTGCCACAGATTACACTGATTGGCATAGACTCAGGATTTCAGAAAGGGAACACTGAGGAAGGAAAAAGAAAAACTCAAAGTTAAAAGAAAAAAGGAAAGCAGGATGGAGCCTGGGAGGATATAAGCGATGGGGGCAGAGCCTCCGATGAACAGGGATTTTAGTAAATAAACAACAAACAATATAAGATTGCACGCAAAGCCGCAAAGAATATATAAGCCGGGTATGAAGGGATTTGTCTGATCACTGCCTGTTGCGTGTTCCAGTGTGCAGTGGTCTGACGAAAGGGACGACATCAGGCGCCACGCTCTTTTCTCCCTGCTCCCAGCACTTCCCAGAAATCATAAAAATTAAACCACTGATCCGGGAAGCGGAGGATCATTTTTTCGAGGTGGCGAACATAGTCCTCAACCAACCCGGATATGATCTTTTTGCGTTCGGAAAGTTTTGCCGGATAATCATGGATCACTGGTTCGGATGCAAAGAAATAATAATGCCTAGCTGTTTGCTTCATTGCCGATACAAAAGTTACCGGCACTTTATACTTATATGCCAGCGAAAACGGACCGGTCGGAAATTTGGCAGGCAGTCCGAGGAATTCAATATCGAGGGTGTTGGTTCCGGGCAGGTAACGGTCGCCGTGCATCGCCACGATTTCCTTGTTTTTCAGCGCTTTTTCGATTTCAAACAAGTGTGAATAATCCACATTGATAATGATGAAATGGACATTCTTTTCGACATAAATATCCGAAAGGAATTGTTGTATCCTCTTGTGCTCGTCAGCGAACATGACAATATGGATGCGGGTGTTGATCCTTTTTAGCAACTGACCGGCTATCTCCCAGTTTCCCGCATGAGCGCCCACAAGTATACCACCCGTTTCTTCAGCCATCTTCACCAGGTGATGCTCTCCGTCGAATTCGAAGGTAAACCGCGAATCGAAACCGGATAAAAATGCCACTTTATCAATCAGGCTCTGACCGAGCTTGTAGAAGTTGCGGTAAACATGAAGGTAAGCCTTGAACCGGGGATAATTTATCCGCTTGTGAAAAAAATAGAAGGAAGATTTGACGGCTTCAGGGGCAAAAAAGAGGAAGTAGAAAACAACGAAGTGCAGAAAGAAATAGGCAAATCCAATTCCGGGGTACCTGATGAAAAAAACGAAGATTTTGTAACCGGCAATTCCGCCGCGGGTTTTCCCTGTCCATTCAGGCATGGGATATTATTTTAGCTGGGCTTCAATGAAATCGTACAATTCGTGCATAGTCTTCACCTTAACGATTTCCTCGGGTTTCACTTTCACCTTAAATTCTTTTTCGATCATCACAATGATATCTACAAGGTCAAGGCTTTCAATTTCAAGTTCATCCTTCAGCAATGAACTGTCCCTGATCAAACCGCGTTCAATTTCAAACTCGTTGATCAGGAATTCGTTGACGGTATTAATGATGTGTTGCCTGTCCATTCACGTATTCAAATCTTTTTAACGACTAATGTCGAGTTGGTTCCACCGAACCCAAATGAATTGGACAAAAATACATTAATTTTTTTGTTATACGTTTTGCTTACAATATTCAGTTTGGCAGAAAATTCATCCGGTGTTTCAAAATTGATATTCGGCGCTATAAAAGAATTTTCCATCATGATTATTGAATAAATGATCTCGCTGGCACCGCCCATCCACATCTCATGTCCTGTCATTGATTTGGTAGAACTGACCGGAACTTTCGAATCGCCAAAAGCCCTGTATATTGCCTGGGCTTCCATACCGTCGCCCACCGGTGTTGATGTCGCATGGGCGTTGATATAGTCAATTTCGCCGGCGTTTAAATGCGCCTGATCCAGGCAGGTTTTTATGGATTGATAGGGGCCTTCAATATTCGGGACAGAGATGTGGTCGCCATTGGAAGAAAATCCGTAGCCAATGATCTCAGCAAGTATCGGAGCCCCTCTCCTTTTAGCGGTTTCGTAATTTTCAATAATAACGGTAGCAGCGCCTCCGCTTGGGACCAGTCCATCCCGGTTCGCATCAAAAGGCCTTGAAGCTTTTTGAGGATACTGAATATTTTTCGAAAAAGCCATTAATCCGTCAAAAGATCCTACCGCATAGGCATTGAGTTCCTGGGCACCTCCGCAAATGATGGTATCCTGTAGCCCGGTTTTGACCAAATGGTAACCCAATCCTATGGCATGTGAACCGCTGGCACAGGCACCGCTAACAGTAAAATTAATTCCTCTCAGTTTAAAAATCACAGCAAGGTTCATAGTAACCGTTGAGTTCATAGCCTGGAAAATATTTCCGGAACCAATAAGTGTTGTGTCTTTTTTCTCCCTGATGATATCGGCTGCTTCTACGACAGGGGGTGCTGAACTATCATTGCCATATAAAATCCCGATGATATTTTTATTCAAAAAATCTTCATCTATACCGGCCTGCTTAAATGCGTTAATGGTGGCCATATAAGCATATTCAGCCTGTTCAGCCATACCGACGCGCATCCTCCTGGGCAACATACCTTTCAGGTCGGGCCTTTTTAAAATGCCGCTTAACGGAGAAATGAAGCCATACCGGATCCTCTCTTCTTCAATTCCAATTCCCGACCTGCCTTGATACAAAGAGTCCCTTACTTCTTCAAGGGTAAGGCCAATAGTAGAATATACTCCCATTCCTGTGATGACAACCCTGTTCATTGTTTTATTTTTACAATAGTTATTAATCTCCTTATACGGTCATTAATAATCTCTTCACCTGTTTCATTTTCAATTGTACGATAATTTCGTACGACTGAGAAAAACCTTCCGGATTACTCATTATGATCTATATAAATATTCAATCAAAGATAAAAGATTTCTAATATTGAACTTCTTTTTCTTAACCGGAATCAGTTTTTAGACGGTTGGCAATACAGCGCATTTCGGTAAATTTTTAAGTATATAATCCTCCATTCACCGGAATAACTGCTCCGGTAATATAAGATGCTTTTTCCGATGCAAGAAAATCCACAACTTCCGCAACATCGTGAGGTGTTCCAAACCGGTTTAAAGGAACTAATTTTTTCAACTGATCTTCATCCAGGTCTTTGGTCATTCCAGTTCGTATATAGCCCGGCGATACTGCATTGACTGTTATATTTTTCTTTCCGACCTCCAGCGCCAGCGCTTTTGTAGCGCCAATGACCCCTGCTTTAGCTCCGGCATAATTGGTTTGTCCAGGTAAGCCTTTTTGACCCGATAAGGAAACTATATTGATGATCCTTCCCTGCTTGTTTAAAATCATGTCGGTCAGTATTGCCTTAGTCAGATAAAAAAAGCTGTTTAAGTTTGTTTCAATGACGCTTTCCCATTGCCGGTCTTCCATAAATATCATCAGGTTATCGGCAGTGATTCCTGCATTATTAACCAGGACGCTGATGTATTTATCGGGATTTTTTTCTTTCCAGGCTTGATGAAAACTTCTGACCTGGTTTTTATTTGTGACATCAAACCGGACCAATTCGCCGGAACCTCCGGTATCAGTAATATTATTTAAAGTTAATTCTGCACCTGCTGTATTTGACCGGTAATGAATAATGACATGTAATCCCGCAGCAGCAAGCTTTACACAAATGGCTTTACCAATATCGCCCGAACCCCCGGTCACCAAGGCTACCTTCATAAAATCCGCTTACAAAATATTTTTATAACAGTTATTTTGAATAAAATCAATCATACCCTGAATTTCATTCTGTCTGGGACTATCATCAACAAATTTCGGAACTATTTGCCGTAAAGATCCAAAAAGTTTATGGGTATTTTTTGATAATTTTTTTTCAGCCTTCAAATAATCAACCGCTTGTATTATAGCTATGAGCTCGATTGAAAGCACCTGAAAGGCATTATTGATGACTCTTCTGGTCATCAGCGCCGAATTGGTTCCCATGCTCACAATATCCTGGTTATCGTTGTTGTTTGGAATACTGTGGACAACCATCGGGAATGACAATGTCTGATTTTCAGCGGTGGTTGAAGTAGCCGTGAACTGCATCCCCTGCATTCCGAGGTTAAATCCGAGTTTTCCAAGGTTTATAAACGGAGGTAAAACTCTGTTGAGTTTGTTGTTCATCAGGAAATTGAGCTGACGCTCAGCCACCATACTAAGCTTGCTGATGCCTATTTTGAGTTTATCCGATTCAAAGGAAACATAATCTCCATGAAAATTACCACCATGGTAAACATTCCTTTTTTCAAAATCAATGACAGGATTATCCTGTACGGAATTGGCTTCGTCAATAAAAAGATTGCCTGCATTTTCGATAACCTCATAGACCGGTCCCATAATTTGAGGAACACAACGAAGCGAGTAATATTCCTGAACCCGTTTCCTGATCTTGCTCTGATCCATTTTTTTCGAATAAAAGCCGTTTTCCCGCTTTTTGATCAGCTTACTGCCTTCGGTGAGAAAACGCAACCGCTCTGCAACAACATGCTGGCCTTCATGATGTTTCACTTTATTCAGTTCAAACGAAAAATGGTCATCAAACGACTGGACAATCTCATTGATCATTGCCGAACAAACCAGTGCCCAATTGAGCAGGCGTTTTGCTTTTAAAACATTTACTATGCTGATCCCTGTCATCACTGATGTGCCGTTCATCAGCGCCAGGCCTTCACGGATGTGGATTTCAATGGGCTTTAGTTTGTTTGTTTTAAGGACGGAAGAAGTATCCGTAAGCTCATTTTCAAAAAAGACTTTACCTTCTCCGATCAGGCTCAGGGCAATGTGGGCAAGTTGAACCAGGTCGCCGCTTGCACCCACTCCGCCATGCTCGGGTACAGCCGGAATTATATTACTGTTGATGAAATTTACCAGTAATTCAATTACATTCAGATGAACTCCCGAATAACCCTGTGAAAGATTATTGGTGAGCACAACAAGGGCGCTTTTAATATCAGTCCCTGAAATATATTCTCCGGCGCCTGCTGCATGGCTGCGGATAAGGTTGTACTGAAGCTGTTTCTGGTTTCCGTTATCAATCCGATATTGCGCCATCGGGCCGAATCCCGTATTAATACCATAAATCACCTTATCCCGGGAGAACTCTTTCAGAAAGTCAAAGCTTTGATTGATCCGGCCAATGGCTCCGGAAGAGATTTTAATTTTCTCATTTACTCTGAGAATCTTTTTAAAATCGTCGAGTGTTATATTTTGTTTTCCAATTTCTATCATAAGAAAAATTCCGGCAATGATAATCTAATTTCTTTATTTCCCGAAAATTAGCGGGTGCAAAATTAAAAATAAATTAAATCTTTTTCTATAGAGCTAAAAATTGCAAAGATAGTGAATCAGGTACAGGAATTTAACTTAAGCTGGATTTCCCAACGGAAAAGAAAGTACATTGATTAAACAAATATAAAGCAACCGGGGAAAGTAATAACACAAAACAAAAAATGAATAAGTAAAAAAACCTGACTGGCTATTTCCAACCTGTCAGGTTCATTTGTTAAAGAATTATTTCATTACGGTCATCTTTTTTGAGTCACTCACCCTGCCATTTACTTCGAGTGAGTAAAAATATATTCCGGCAGGCAACCCTACAGATGAAAATTCAACAAAGTGCGAGCCTTTGTCCTGCTTCCCGGGATTTATCGTACTCACCCGTTTTCCGGTGTAATCGAAAACATTCACAGCCACCATAGCTTCTTCATCCAGCTTATACCAGATTTGGGTTGTGTTATTGAAAGGATTGGGCACGTTTTGTAGCAGTTCGCCTGTTTTCAGGGCATTGATGTTTTCCTTCATGGTCTCGCTCAGATTGTCGCCGGGAAGGAGGGAAAGAAGATAATCTCTGTTCACCTCGAACTGATCTACCGTAACCGGCTTGTACTGAGGCATATTGCCCACGTAGGATGATTTCTGCCCGTTCTCCATAAGGAAGTATGTATAGCCCAGGTCAATGATGGCGAAAATTGAATCTTCCATTGATTCGGGATTCTGTATCACATCTTCGAACCATGCAATGGCAGTAGGATAGTTTTCGAGCTTGATGTCGCAGAAGTTGGCGAGGAAGTCGGCAAGTTTTGTCAGTTCGGGATCGCTTTGTATTGCAGTATGAGTGTGGTAATATTCTTTCAAGTTGCTATAGTTGTTACCTGTTATTTCTTCAAGAGGGTAGAGTTCTTTCATTGCAGCTTTAGCATATTCAGTTTCAGGATATTCATCTAATATCTGTTCAAAATCAGCTTTAGCGACAGCAAAGTTTTCATTTTCGATGTTTTCTCTCGCATCCAAGTACAATGCTTCTGCTTCTGAACCGCTGCCCGAACCGGCACCCTGCATACATTGCCACACTGGATTCCAAATGTAAGAATTTGAGGGTTCAAGGTCAATCACCCAATTAAAATTATATCCCCAGCAATTGTTCCTTACATCAAGTCCATCTTCCGACCCGGTATATTTTACCAATGGGTCACCCAACATATTGTCATCGTCCCGTACCAGATTCCAATGAAAATATTGCGGAAAACTGCCCCTTGAAGCATATACCTCGTTCCAGGTATTATCTTTAATTTCCTGGGTTATGCTTTGGTTGTCCCCTTCAATATGAACAACACTGCGATCGTAACATTTAATTCCAAATCCATTATTGTAAATGATGTTATCCAAAATATCCACTGATGTCCGGTAAACTGTTATGCCTGAATTTGTATTATCAGTAATATCGCAATTGCTGACTTGCTGGAATCTGCTACCATAACCGCAATTATAGAGGTCTATTGCATCATAATAACCCTTGATGTTACAAAAGTCCATCTTGAAATCAGGATAATTGTCTATTTCAATAGCAGTTGTACCCGGTCCTGTAAATGAACATTCATCACTTATATTCACTAATTTATTATTGCCGAATGCATTTGCAATATGCACAAATGAGGAATTAAATTGCGAACTTGTAATATCGAAATTGCCGTAATAGCCATCAATACTGCTGTTAGCAAATGATGAATTGGACACAGTAAGCAGGTTGTTGTAAGCAACTATTTTCCCATTCAAAAATGTAGCCTGATCAAGTGTTAAATTTAATGTTGTATTGTTGATTTGCAAACAGACCTGTTGATCTCCTTCAGTTTGGAAGCTTACGTTGGAACCGATAGTGGCAATACCATCAATGATCAATCTGCAACTACCGACCACATTTTCGTCGAGGAAGTAAAATTCACATGAATTTTCAATTTCAACATCGGCTGTTTCCTCAATTGTAATATCCCCTGAAAGCATGAAATTGCCACTGACTATCGCGTCATTATAAACATTACCTCTGAGTCCTGTAAGTGTAAGCACATCCGCATCGAAAAGTTCAGTTTGTGCAAATTGAGGATAATCCGGACCTTGCATATTCGGTAGATAATTATTAAAATATCCATTGTGAGAATAGGTATTTAAATCATCCATATAGGCGAAGGCCTCACCAATTTGTGTAAAACCATCATTGTTACCTAAAACTTCA
>Ga0172369_10004752_pt1 | contig 17055 bp, 9 predicted proteins | sample LakKiv25m_FD_114539 | JGI IMG/M metagenome (GOLD analysis project Ga0172369, IMG submission 114539) | Freshwater microbial communities from Kabuno Bay, South-Kivu, Congo - kab_022012_11.25m | ecosystem: Environmental > Aquatic > Freshwater > Lake | place: Democratic Republic of the Congo...
CGAGCGGTAAGTGGCGCTCTCAATATCGCCGTCGCCGATCTTCTTCAGGGTCTCTTCGGTGACGAGCTCGCCGGCTTTGGCCACGACCTTATTCTTGACCGTCAAATCCTTGGCCAAGTAGCGGCCGAAGACACGATTGATCAGCTTGTCGCCCATCTGTTCGGATTCGGCTTTAGTGACAGTAATGCCCTCAGTATCGCCGCAATCATCAACGGCCACGACGATCTCTTGAGCCACATCTACCAAGCGGCGAGTCAGATATCCGGCCGAAGAAGTACGCAAAGCGGTATCGGACAAGCCTTTGCGGGCGCCATGGGATGAAATGAAAAATTCCAAAACATTGAATCCGTTCTTAAAATTTGATTTTACCGGCAGTTCAATGACCTCGTAATTCGGATTGACCACCGGGCCCTTCATGCCCAATACCTGAGACAGCTGGCCCCAAGAACCGCGGGCGCCGGAATCGATCATGGTCAGGATGGAATTGCCCTCGCTCATGCAAACCTTGACCAAATCCAGAATCTGAGTATTGATCCTGAGCCAATTCTCCACGATCTTTTCATGGCGTTCATCTTCGGTCAAAAGACCCATCATGTATTGGCTGTCAATCGTATCCACGACTTCATTGCCCTTGACAATCAGATCTGACCGGCCGTCAACATCCACCAAATCAGCCATGCCGAGCGATTGCGCGGAAAGCGTCAGATATTTGAAGCCGGTATCTTTCATTTTATCCAAAACCTCAACCGTGGCTTCCGGTCCGAACCGATACAGTATATCGGCCAAGATTTTTGACAGATGCTTCTTGCCGCAGCGGGTATTAATGAATTCAAAATCATCAGGCAGGATCTCGTTGAAAAAAATCCGTCCGAGCGATGTTTCGATCAATTGCTTTTTGGCCTTCTTGCTCTTATCTTTGGTATAGAAAATCTTTATTTTTGACTGCAAGGTAATCAAGCCCTTATCGCGAGCCATGATCGCTTCGTCAACCGAAGAAACAATTCTGGCCGGACCGCCTTCGTCCATCGTGGTCAGATAATAGCAGCCCCAGACGATATCTTGGTTCGGCGTGACGATCGGCTGTCCATTGGCCGGTTTGAGCAAGTTATGAGACGCCAGCATCCTGGTAGCCGCTTCTTCATTGGCATCGGCCGAAAGCGGGACATGCACGGCCATTTGATCGCCGTCAAAGTCGGCATTGAAAGCGGCGCAAACCAGCGGATGCACCTGCACGGCCAAGCCCTCGATCAAAATCGGCTTGAAAGCCTGGATGCCCAAACGATGCAAAGTCGGAGCGCGATTAAGAAGCACATGCGCGTCCTTGACCACCTCTTCCAAAATATCCCATACTTCGTCATGCTTGGCATCGATATACCGATTGGCAGACCTGATATTATGGACGATGCCGCGATCAATCAGTTTGGCGATGATAAACGGCTTGAACAGCTCCAAAGCCATGATCTTCGGGATGCCGCATTGATGAAGTTTCAGCTTAGGGCCGACGACGATGACTGAGCGTCCGGAATAATCTATGCGCTTGCCCAGCAGATTTTGACGGAAACGGCCCTGCTTGCCCTTCAAGATGTCAGCCAATGATTTAAGCATCCTTTTTTGGCCGGTGGAAGCGACCACGGTCTTGCCATGGCGGGCGTTATTGTCTATCAATGAGTCCACCGCTTCCTGAAGCATGCGCTTTTCATTTCTCGTAATGACTTCCGGCGCGTTAAGCTCCAATAATTGCTTCAAGCGATTATTGCGATTGATGACGCGGCGATACAAGTCATTCAAGTCCGATGTGGCGAAACGTCCGCCGTCCAGCGGCACCATCGGACGCAAATCCGGCGGAATGACCGGCACGGCAGTCATCACCATCCACTCGGGACGCAACTGATTCTTGATCAGATTATTGAAGAATTTCACCCGGCGGATCATCTTGTCTTTTTTCGCTCCGACAGCCGTTTCCAGCTGGGCTTCCAACTCCGCAACCGTATTTTCCAAGTTTATCTTAGACAGCAGTTCGTGTATTGCCTCAGCGCCGATACCCGCTTCAAAAATGTGGCCATACTTCAGCGACAGTTCGTGGAATGAGTGCTCGGTGATGATCTTCAAGACTTTGATTTCCTTGAGCTCGCTTTCGGCGATGGTCATGGTGTCTTCCAGCTCCTTGAGCTTTTCATCGCGATTCTTGGCGAATTGCTCGATCGCCTCGGTCTTTTCCGCCGAAGACTTGCCGGACGCATCAATCTGCTTGACACGATTGTCATAATCGCTTTCAATCTGCTTGCGGTATTGCTTGTATTCGGCGCGCAGTTGCTCGAAAGTCTGATTCTTCAGATCCTCATTGACATTGGTGATGATGAAATCGGCGAAATAAATGACTTTCTCCAAATTCATGACCGATATGTCCAGCGCCAAGCCGATTTTGCCAGGAATGGAACGCAAAAACCAGATATGAGCTACCGGAGCGGCCAGATCTATATGCGCCATCCGTTCGCGGCGGACCACGGCGCGAGTCACTTCCACGCCGCATTTGTCGCAGACGATGCCTTTGTAGCGGATTTTCTTGTATTTGCCGCAATAGCATTCCCAATCCTTGATCGGACCAAAGATATGCTCGGCGAATAAGCCGTCCTTTTCCGGCTTCTGCGTCCGGTAGTTGATCGTCTCAGGCCGAGTGACTTCGCCGTGTGACCAGGCATGGATATCGTCCGGGCTGGCGATCCTCAGGCGGATGGCGTCGAATTGGATGTTTGGCAATTGTTCTTGATTGAACATAATATGTGAATGATTACTAATTTTATTCTACGCCTTACTCATCTTCCTTTATCATGGCCGATTCGATCTTCTTATCCAAATCCGTCACCCGCTGATTCTCATCCAGAAGCTCCACATTCAAGCCAAGGCCCTTCATTTCTCTGACCAAGACATTGAATGATTCCGGAATATACAAGTTATCTATTGGTTCGGATTTGATGATGGATTCGTATGTCTTGCTGCGGCCCAAAATATCATCTGACTTGATCGTCAATATTTCTTGCAGCGTCGCGGCCGCGCCGTAAGCTTCCAAGGCCCAGACTTCCATTTCGCCGAATCTCTGTCCGCCGAATTGCGCCTTGCCGCCGAGCGGCTGCTGGGTAATCAATGAGTACGGGCCGATGGAACGGGCATGAATCTTGTCTTCCACTAGATGATTCAGCTTCAGCATATACACCATGCCGACTGTGGATTTCTTGTGGAACTGCTCGCCGGTGCGGCCGTCATACAGTTGGATGCGGCCATCGCGGGGATAACCGGCTTTTTCCAATTCATCGCCGATATTTTGTTCGGTCGTGCCATTAAAAACATTAGTCGCCACTTTATAGCCCAAAGCCTGGGCGGCCAAGCCTAAGTGGGTTTCTAGGATCTGTCCCAAGTTCATACGGGAAACGACGCCCAGCGGAGACAGAATAATATCTACTGGCGTGCCGTCAGCCAAGTGCGGCAGATCTTCCACCGGAACGACTTTGGAAATGACGCCCTTGTTGCCGTGGCGGCCGGCCATCTTATCGCCCACCTGCACTTTGCGCAAAGAAGCGACAGTGACCTGCACCATCTTCAACATGCCGGCTGACATCTTGTCGCCGTTCTCACGGGAGAAAATCTTGATGTCTATAACTTTGCCGGATGAGCCGTGCTCCAAGTATAATGAGGAATCGCGGACATCCCTGGCCTTCTCGCCGAAAATGGCGCGAAGCAATTTCTCTTCGGCCGAAAGTTCCGTCTCGCCTTTGGGCGTAATCTTGCCGACTAAGATGTCACCGGATTTGACAAAAGCTCCGATGCGGACAATGCCTTCCTCGTCCAGATCCTTCAATTTTTCTTCGCTGACATTCGGAATATCGGAAGTGACGATTTCCGGGCCCAGCTTGGTTTCGCGGACTTCGCAGACATAATTCTCAATATGGATGGAAGAGAAACGATCGCGATGAACCAGCCGTTCCGACAAGATGATGGCATCCTCATAGTTATAGCCTTGCCACGGCATGAAAGCGACCAGGATATTCTGGCCGAGCGACAGTTCGCCGCCGTCAGTGCCGGGACCGTCAGCCAAAACATCGCCCTTCTTGACTTCCTGATCGATCGCGACGGTCGGCTTCTGATTGATGCAAGTGGAAGCGTTGGAACGCAGATATTTGTTCAATTTATAGGTATCAATCTTGTTTTTTGAATTATGGATCTCAATCCTGTCGCCATGGAGACCGACAACCTTGCCGTCTTCCTTGGCGATGATGACATGGCCGGAATCCTGCGCGGCGATCTTTTCCATGCCAGTGCCGACCAAAGGCGCCTGCGGACGGATGCAGCAGACGGCCTGACGTTGCATGTTCGTACCCATCAAGGCGCGGACGGCATCATCATGCTCCAAAAACGGAATGCAGGAAGTGGCGATGGATACGACTTGATTGGAACCGACATCCATGTAATCGACATTATCCACCATGGCGATCGTCGGATTCAATTTGACGCGGGCTTCGATCTTGGGCACGGTAAAATAGCCATGCTCATCAACCTTGGTCGTGTAGGGAGTGGTGGTGGAACGGGATTCGACAATCGCATCGATGTAAACGATTTCATCAGTGACACGGGATTTGACCGCAATGGTTTTTAAATTGGCATTCTTGGCCAGAGCCTTGGCATCATCGGCGGAAATTTTTTCGCCCTTGGAAACAATGACCGTTCCGTCTTCCGCCTTCAAATCAACGCGAGCGATTTCTCCGGCCGCATCCTTGCCGTCGTTTCTGACATTATTCTTGACTCTGTAATACGGAGCTTCGATAAAGCCGTAATCATTAATGCGGGCATAACCGGCCAAATGGCCGACCAAGCCGATGTTCGGGCCTTCCGGAGTGGCGATCGGGCAGATTCTGCCATAGTGCGTCTGATGCACATCGCGGACTTCGAAGCCGGCTCGTTCGCGGGACAAGCCTCCCGGGCCGAGCGCCGAGATGCGGCGTTTATGCTCCAGTTCGGCCAAAGGATTCACCTGATCCATGAATTGCGACAGCTGGGAAGACATGAAGAATTCTTTGACCACGCTCATCAAAGGCCGAGCATTGATAAGTTTAGTCGGAGTCAGAGTCGTGACATCCAAAGTGGACATGCGGTCCTTGATGATCCTTTCCATGCGAGCCAAGCCGATGCGGAACTTAGCCTGCGCCAATTCGCCGACCGCTTTGACGCGGCGGTTGCCTAAGTGATCAATATCGTCGGCCGGTTCCTGAGTCAGGCTCAAGCGGATGATCTCTTTCATGATATTGACGATATCTTCCTTCAGCAGGACGCGCGACTCCTTATTGATCTCGCGATCGATCATGAATCTCTGGTTCATCTTGTATCTGCCGACGGCGCCGAAATCATATCGGGAAAAATTAAAAAACATGTTATCAATCAAAGACTTGGCGTTATCAGGCGCGGCCAGATCTCCCGGACGGATGCGCTTGTAAACCTCGATCAAGCCCTCGGCTTCGTTTTCCGAAGCGTCTTTCTTGATGGAAGCTTCCAAGAATTCCTCGGCTCCCTCAAAGCCCTCGAAGAGAGCCATGATCTGCTCATTGGAAGAATAGCCGAAAGCGCGCAGCAGCGCGGTGGCGGAAACTTTTCTCTTCCTGTCTATTTTCACCCAAATCACCTTATTGGCGTCAGTCTCGAATTCCAGCCAGGAACCGCGATTAGGAATCACCTTGGCGCCGTAAAGATTGCGATCCACCGACGGAACGGAAGTGAAGAAAACGCCGGCTGAGCGGACCAATTGCGAAACGACGACGCGTTCGATGCCATTGATGATAAAAGTCCCGCGGTCAGTCATCAGCGGAAAATCGCCTAAATAAATCTCCTGATCCATTGATTGGCCGGTCTTCTTGTTTTCCAATTTGATATTTACCCGTAGAGGAGATTCGTAGGTAATATTCTTTTCCTTAGACTGGACCTCATCGAATTTCGGTTCATCCAAGTAATATTGATCAAAATAAACTTCCAAATCGCGGCCGATAAAGTCGGTAATCGGGGAAAATTCGTCAAAAAGCTCCCTTAATCCGGTTTTCCAAAACCATTCATATGACTTTTTTTGCAATTCGATCAAATCGCCTGGCTGAAACTTCGTTTTCGACAACGGCGCGAAATTAATGCGCTCGGCACTGATTTTTTGTTTAGACATAAAAAAGCCCTCATTTCTCTTAATTTAGCCAAATTTATTTGGCTACTCTAGATTTTGAAATGAGATTTAGCAATTAATTATTAAGTTTTTTCTGAAATAAAGACACTAATTTGGGCGTTATATTAGTGCAAAGTTCTCCCTTTCCCAATTTAAGCGATTAAATGAGGATTTTTAGGAGCCATTAACCATGGAGACAACAAAATTTCTGTTACAATTATATTAACAGAAACGAAAAAATAAGTCAATGACTTTTTTGACCTCGTGCCAAATAAATAATTTTTGTCAAATTATTATTTATATTTATCTTATTTTAGATAAATTAACCTCTTTACTTTTAAACCTTCCATCCGCTAAGGCGGAGTTATCCACAATGTGCAATACCAGCGAATTATAGCTTCTGCCCTTGCCAAAACGGCTATTTTGGACTAAGCTACTGGCCACAGGTATCTTGTAATTTCATTATACCAAAAACCATAATTCCTTACAAAAAGTTGTCAACACCCTCAAGGAGGATTATCATGAAAACCGCAAGAAAACTGCTCAGATTGATCGTGCCGGCCTATTCGGAATTCAATATTTACACAAGCATTGCCAAAAAAACCACTTGCCTGGGACTGGTGGCCGTGGCTTCGGCAGCCAATAAAGTTCCGGGCTGGGAAGTGGAAATAATTGACGAGAATAATTGCGCCAATCGCGCCTGGCCGCCTAACGCCGGCGATGGACGCATCGATCACCGCGAATTGCAAAGGCTGAGGCCGGCGACGATCGCCGGATTCTACGGCAGCATGAGCTCATGCATTCCCCGCATCTATAAGGTGGCAAAAATTTATCAACAGCTTGGCGCCGTCACCATCGTCGGCGGCTATCACGCCAGATCGCTCCCGCAAGACATGCTGGATAACGGCTTGGATATCGTGGCGCTTGATGCCGGCGAACAATCCATGCTTGACCTGATGAGCGCCTATGATTCCTATCTGCAATTCGGCTATCCGCCGCAAAGAGGTATTGATCTGGCCGCATTTTTCCATCGGGTTTCCCAAGCCGCCTTCATGAGCGACGGCGAGCTGTTCATGACGCCGGCAAAATCGCAAATTGAAAATTGCCAACCATGGCCACTGCCCGATTACGGCCTGATGCGCTACGCCAAAATCAAGATCTATCAGGTCAATTGGCTGCGCGGCTGTCCGTACAATTGCGAATTCTGCGCCGTCAAGGAAAAAGTTGATTTTGCGCCGGCGGAAGAGTTCATGGCGCGGATAGAATACCTTTATGAGAAATTCGGCGCCAAAAAATTCTTCATCGTGGACGACCATTTCGGCGGTAATTTGGATAACCAGAAATATTACGACGAAACGATCGAACTATTGAAACTGCTTCAAGAATATCAGAAAAGGATCGGCAAGCGGTTATCCTTCACTATCCAAATCCGCCTCAATCAAGCCATGAAAACAGAATTGCTCCGCGAGATGAGACTCGCCGGCATAGATCATGTCTGTATCGGCTTTGAATCGCCGATTGACGATGAGCTGATGCGGATGAAAAAAGGCTATAAATCAGCCGACATGGTTGAATGGTCCAAGATGTGGCTCAAAGCCGGATTCTTCGTCCATGGCATGTTCATCTTCGGCTATCCGGAAAAATTAGAGGCGATTAATGATCTGAAATCGGATAAACAGCCGAAATTAAGCATCAAAGAACGGGCGGCGATCTATCGCCGCTTCATCAAACAATCCAAGATCAGCACAGCCCAGGTCCTTTTGGCCGTGCCTCTGCCGGGCACGGAATTGCGCGCCCGACTAGAACAAGAAGGCCGGCTTTACCCGCTGGAATGGATTGATTGGGAATATTATGACGGGCAATTCCCGCTTTATGATCCGCTGGTCTGCTCCCCGCAAGAATTGCAGCAAGCCATGGGCAGCATCATGATTAAATTCTACAGTTTCCGGCATTTGTTCAATGTCATGACCTCGCTGCTTTTCCATTTCCCACGCATCGTTTTTCCTTCAGCATTAACGCTGCTGACCTTCAGAGTCAATTGGATCAAAAAGGCATTCAATGATTGGCGCGATAAGTATTTTCGCAACGAGTCAATCCGTTTCGGCGGCTGGTTCATCATTCGGCTTTGGCAGAAGAAATATCGCAACAGCGACTTTCCCAATAGGCTGAAAAAAGCCCAAGAATCATTGGGAAAGAAGTAGACGACAATCGCACATTTTAAAACCGTCAGCTCAAGCCGACGGTTTTTATAATCTTTCCAATTCCTCCCTCACCACTTCCCTTTCATCCCAAGGAATCTTCTCGCCATTCTTACTGCAGATCGCCTGCTCCGAACCCTTGCCGGTCAAAAGCACAAGATCGCCCGGCTTAGCCAGAGACAAAGCCAATCTGATCGCTTGGCGGCGATCCAAGACTTTAAAGACATTCTCGCCCAAAGCATGTCCGGCTCCGACTGCGCCAGCAGCCACCGCGTCAATGATCGCCTGCGGATCATCGTCATAAGAATCTTCATTAGTGACGATCTGGATATCAGCGTTTTTAGCCGACAACTCTCCCATTATCGGTTGGCGCGCCTTATCGCGGCCGCCGCCGCATGAACCGAACACATGAACAATTTTATTGTTCATAGATGCCAACTCATGCAATTTTATCGTTTCAAATAACTGCTTAAGCGATTCCGGTTCCGGCGCATAATCAACGATGACTGTTAAATTCCTATCATTCTCTATGAATTCCATCCTGCCGGGCATCACCTCTATCATTTCTAAAGCTTTGCGGCAGATATCTAACGATATGCCTTGAGAAACAGCGACGGAAATCGCCGCCAGAGAATTGTAAATATTGAACCGGCCGAATAATTTTAGATCAAATTTCGTCTCTCCGACGGCAAAACTGACGCCATTTTTACCGTAAGCGATATCGTTTGCCATAATTGAATCTTGATCCTTCAGACTGAACACAATTTTTTTCTCGATATTGAAATCCAAAAATTCCCTGGCGTACGTATCATCGCCATTGACGACGATCGCCTTGGCGATTTTCTGGCCGGCAATATATTTTTCCCGCAATTTTTCCAAATGCTTGAATAGCTTAAGCTTGGCCGATTTATAATTCTCAAACCCGCCATGAGCCTCAAGATGCTCCGGAGTCAGATTGGTAAAAACGCAAATATCATAATGGATGCCTAAGTGGCGGAACTGTTCAATGCCTTGGGACGATGTTTCAATCACCGCATATTGACAACCGGCAAAAACCATGTCAGACAACATTTTTTGCAAGGCGAAACGGCCGAGCATCGTCATCTTCTTATCATTGAGCCGTTCCTTATCCGCAACCTTGAATATCGCCGTGGATGCCGCTCCCACCTTATATCCTGCCTCTTCCAATACCTTGGCGATCAGCGAAACAGTCGTCGTCTTGCCGTTAGTGCCGGTGACGCCTACAACGACCAGCTTTTCCGACGGCCGGCCATAGTAAAGATCGGCCAAAATCGCCAATAACTTGTGATAGGCGTTAACCAACGCTTCGGGCGCATATTTGCGGATTAATCTCATCATATATAGCCAAATACTATCATAAACGGCCTATTTAATCAATTATCAAGCCATTGACTATATTATCTGATTATGATACAACTGTGCTACCGAATAACGCTCATTATAATCAGCAACAACTCAGGAAAGGATAAGGCCATGGCATTTACAGACGAACCGGCGCCGGAAGCTATAGATAAAAATCCGGATACGGCAGCCAAAGCAATTGAGACGGATGAGAATCAAGCGATAATAATCACTCCTGCAGAACTCAAAGAGGCATTGCAGCCGCTGGCCGATCAAGTCGCCGAAGTGGCGCAACAAGTGGCTCAGCTTACCGAAGAGCCGACTCCTATCCTAGCCAGTGAACCGCCAGTGACGATAGAAGCTGTGGAACAAAAAGTGACGGAGCAGATTTCTGCCGCGCTGGAACAGCATGAAGCGAAAAAAATTGAAGAAGCCAAAACGCAACCGGAAAAAACCGAGCTCAGCCAAGTGGTGAGCAATCTTGCTCCCCTGATCAAATCCAATTCCAATAGCTATGTCCTGGCTTTTCTGACTTTGATCTGCGCCGCCGGCATGATCATTTCTTCCGACCTGTATGTGGCAGAAAAATCCGCCAACGCCCAAGCGATCTCCCAAATAGCCGAAGACGCCGCCAAATCCGCCGCCCTGGACGCCGAAAAAATCCGCGACCTGGCGCAGGATGTCGTCCACATCCACCTGTTGAAGAACGAGAATATGGAACTGGCGATCCAAAAGAAAATGAACGCTTTGCGCAAGGAGGATCTGCCTGATTTCAAAGCCATACCGATGTCCTATGTCGATCCGGAAGTCGTCAAGGAAGTGACATACGACCTGCCGGACAGCGTCAGGAAACTGCCTTACGCCGAAGAGCTGGTTCTAACCGAGCTTAAGCGTGTCGCCAGTTACGCCGAGAAAGAGCTTAGCAAGAAAAAATGATGACTTTAGCCGTCAGTAAATAGCTGGCGGCTTTTTTTATCATTGCCTAATCGGGATTTTTTCTATATAATTCATCATATGTCCATAATTACCCAAATATTGGCTTGGATCGGATCGATGGCTATTGCCATCACCTTGGCTCTAGGTTATCCCGGAGTAGCTTTATTGATGGCGCTAGAGAGTACGGCTATTCCCTTGCCATCTGAATTGATCCTGCCTTTCGCCGGCTTTCTCTCAGCCACTGGCGAACTGAATATCTGGCTGGTATTGGCCGCGTCAATAATCGGCTCGCTCATCGGTTCTCTCTTTTCTTATTGGATGGGTTACTATGGCGGAAATAAATTCGTCTTGGCTTTCGGCAAATATTGCTTTTTGGATGTTGCCGACCTTTTAGCGACAAAGGAATGGTTCAGAAAACGCGGCGAATCTGTGATATTTTTTGCGCGTTTCGTGCCTGTCGTTAGACACCTGATTTCCATCCCGGCAGGCATCGGCAAAATGGATTTAAAAAAGTTCTTATTCTACACGATCTTGGGAGCGGGAGTCTGGAACGCGATATTGATCTGGGCAGGATTTTATCTGGGAGCGAATTGGCGGGAGATCAGGAATTACAGCGAGTATCTGTCGTTTGCCGTGGCCGGATTATTGGCAATCGGAGCTATCATCTTTATAATCAGACATGCCCGGCACCGGCATTTTAAGAAAAAAATCAAGATTGAATAATTATAAAAGCCCAAGACCAATGTCCGGGGCTTTTATAAGGTGTTTGAACAATGCAACGCTAATATCATTTCCTGCCCAAAATCTTCAACGCTTCCTTGATCTTCTCTCCGGCATCAGCTGATTTCGTCTGTTCCAAGGCCAAGCGGGCATCGCCCGAAGAATAGCCGAGTGACAGAAGCGCTTCCAAAGCATCGCCGAAATCATCGTTATAATTGACTGTGCCGGCGGCATATCCTATGCCCAGCTTATTCTTCAATCCGGTGACTATTTTCTCGGCTGTCTTCGGACCGAGTCCGGAAACTTTTGACAACAACTCATGATTGCCCGTTTGCACGGCTTGTATCAGATCAGACACCTTGGCTTTGCGCATTATCTCCAGAGAACTGCGCGGACCAATGCCGGATATCGTCAGCAACAATTCAAAAATCTCCAAATCTTCGCTCGTGGCAAAGCCGTATAAATCAAGCGCCGTTTCAGCCACTTGGGTATAGATAAAAAATTCCGCCTCGCTTCCCGCCGGCAATGAATCAAGGAAATTATTTGGCGCAAAAACCTTGTAACCAACACCGTTGACATCGACTACGGCGAAATTGTCTTTTTTTAAATTATTGGATTTGTGGCGGATCCGGCCGCGCAGATATGAAATCATAATTCCGATTGAACTTACTTAATGATACTAATAATAAGCGCATTTTACAATTTCTTGCGCAACAAGCCCCACTTCGCATCTAGGCCGTTGGGCGATTCAATGAAATATGTTTTCTGAGTTCCGCCATGGACTTCAGTCAGGCTGTCTCCGGCTTGATTCGTTATATTGCTGATTTTTAATTTATGAATCTTATGCGGAGTCAGCAATTCCAAATCATCGCCGATTTTGAATGAATTATGGATCCTGATTTCCATCTTTTTATTATCCTGTCCCGCCACTTCGCCGACGACTTGCCAATCGCTTTTCGCCTTGGAGGTTTCAAAATTCTGCCTTTTACCGCCGCCGATAGGCGCCATAAAGCCGGTGGTATAGCCGCGATTATCGATCTTCAATAATTCATCCTTCATTTCGGCCAGCACTTTCTTATCACCCAAATTATCCAGCGCTTTGCGATAAGCGCGCGACACGCACGCCGCATAATACTGGCTCTTGGTGCGGCCTTCGATCTTAAAAGATACGACTCCGGCCTTGGCCAAATCAGCCAGATAGCCAATCAGACACAAGTCCCGGGAATTCATGAAATACAGGCCTTTGCCATCTTCTACTACCTCGAATAATCTGCCGGGGCGAGAAGTTTCCTCGGCGTATATCTTATATGGCAAGCGGCAAGGCTGAGAGCATTCGCCGAGATTGGCGCTTCTCTTGGCCAATTCGGCGGACAAATAGCACCGGCCGGAATAACTCAAGCACATGGCGCCATGAACAAAGACTTCCAGTTCCATTTTCGGCGCGGCTCGATGGATTTTTTTGATGTCTTCCAACGACGCCTCGCGGCCCAAGATAATCCTTTTCACTCCGTTTTTCTGCCAGAACTTCACCGCTGCGGAATTAAGCGTATTGGCTTGAGTGGAAAGATGGATGGGTGTTTTAGGCAGATATTTCTTTGCCAGATTCAACACGCCCGGATCAGACAAGATGATCGCATCCGGCTGGCAGGATTTAAGCTGTTTTAAAAATTTAGGCAAAAGCACAATGTGGGTTTCATGAGCAAAGACATTAACCGTCACATAAACTTTTTTCTTCAGCTTATGGGCGTAAATTATGCCGGCTTTTAAATCGTTAAAATCAAATCCCGTCTTGGCCCGCAAAGAAAATTGCGGCAAACCTAAATAGACGGCATCGGCGCCATAAGCCAAAGCATATCTAAGCCGGCTGATATCGCCGGCCGGAGCCAGCAGTTCAATTTTTTTATTTGCGGTTTTCATTAGACTCTTTTGACCCTGATCAAGCCGGAGAATTCCCGGATTTCAATGCCTTGTTTTTCTATTTGGTCCAATAACAGATTGACGCCGAGGGAATCGGATGACATGTGGCCGGCAATGACCACGTTGACATGGTGTTTGGACGCTTCTTTCTTATGATCCTCGCTCATGTGCATGCCGACTATCGTGCCGATTCCGGCCTGAGCGGATAATTCCAAAATATCCTTGGAATTAGAGGTTCCGCCGGTAATTTCTGTCAGCGCGATCTTGCCGGCATAACTGTCTTCCGAACCGGAAAATATCTTCGGCCCGCTCTTATGCTTGGCAGCAATTGAATATTCCGGAATTTTTTTAAGCAGCTTGATCAATTCTCCTATTGTTTCAATATCAGCCTTATCAATTTCCCGCTTCAGGAAATCAGCGGCCAGGTTATCGCATGGCGTATGGATGCAGATCAGATTGATATCCAAAAGCCGCGCCGCATCGACCGTCCGCTCATGATTGGCCGCCGACAAGCTTCTCGCCACGATGGAAATCCGCTCTTGCGTGACCGCCTGAGCGGCATTGATCGGCACGCCGTAAAGAGCCAAGACTTCGGCCTGAAGGTTCATGACATCTCCCAAATCAGCCAAAGCTTCTCCTTCCGGATGATGCGAGATGACCGTGTCATAGCCCAACTGCTTGGCCATGATGATTTCCTGCGGATCAATATCGATGCCGACTAAGGCTTTTTTAACCTCGCGGCCGTTATCAAACAATATGCGGGTATCGGAATACGGATTGACCAATCGCTCTTGGTCGAATTCCGCCTTTTGGTCCGAACTCAGCTTATCGAATTTTTCCCTCACTTTAGCCAGATTCTTCTTGACCCTTTCCTCGCCCCGCAAATCGGATTTGATGCCCATCTCAATCGCCAAAGCGTAAATTTCTTTCAGATTCATAAGATATCGTTTTATTAGTATTATTCATCCAGTTTACAGCATTTTAGCTTTTAGTCAATAAACAAAAACATCCGCCGCGGCGGATGTTTTTAATAATATTCTAAAAACGCCTATTTGCCCAAAATCACATTGGGCAATTGCTTGAATTCCTCGCCGATGCGCTCAAGCTTGCTGACGCTGTCATCATCGCCGGCCAAGCGTTCAAACAGCGAAGTCCAACCGGCCCACTGGAAAACAGTCATCACCGCCGTCACCCAAGAAATGCCGGCTACCATCAATACCGCTGAAATAATCGTGAATAATATCTTTAATAATGCAGGCAAAGCCGTCGCATAAAGCGGGATTACGAACACCGGAATTCCCAGGCAAAAAGTAATGATGAATGCTGAGAGGGAAGCGGCGACAAGATAAACGCCGAACATCAGCAGTCCCATCTCCAAAGTGATCAGCCAATTCTGCATGAAAATCTCCCAAGCCGCCTTTAATGCCGGCAAAAACTTCTTCTTTTTTAGCAATATGAAAAATGTCTGGTATTTGAGAATGAATGAGACCAACAGCACTACTGCGACAAAAACGATGAACGACAATATATAAAGCATGCGCGCTAATATCCCTCCGCCGGACAGAAGCAATATTTCCCAGCCCAGCAAGCCGAACATGACGAATAAGACGATTTTCAGTATGGCTATGACCGCCACGATCGGCCAGAAATTCTTATTGGCGAAATCAAATCCCTCGGCAAAGGGCATTTTCTTATTTTTGCCGGCGAGTGACGATCCCTTGATCAGAGCGATCTGCGAAGTAATGGCCAGCCAAATGACAAACAGCGTCAGAGTGATGATGAACAAAAAGAAAAACAAAGCCATGGCGACAAAACTGGGGCTGTCAATCATCAACTGCCACAGATTGCTCCAAAAATTTCCGTTTACCAGCGATAAGCCCTCCTGCCAGCCGCTTTGGAAACTGACAACAAAGGCATTTATTATTCCGCCCTCGTCAGCATTATTGTAAAAGGCGCGGGATATTATCTCATATTCGCCGCCGGCCGAAACCAAAACTGCGAATAAGCCGAAGAACCAGAGATTGCTGTACTTCCTCGTTATGTCAAAAGCCTTTTTCAGAATCGGACGATAAAGGTACGATGTCGTTTGCATATGTTTGCATTATTTTATCTGATTATATTATAGCACAAGATCAGCCAATAAAAAAATCCCCTTCCGCCGGGCGCAAAGGGGATGATTTATTTAAGCGAATAGTTGATTGAACTCTTCCGACTCGATCGTTTCCTTTTCGATCAGAGTGTTCGCTATCTTATCCAAGTATTCTTTCTTATCCTTGATGATCTTCCGAGCCAGCTTGGCGGCATCATCCAGTAGCCGGGAAATTTCCTGATCAATCTCCTGCGCCGTCTTGTCGCTGTAATTGCGTTCTTCATGAAGCTCGCGGCCGAGGAAAATCAGCTCTTCCCGTTCGCCGAAAGTCCTAAGTCCCAGCTTATCGCTCATGCCGTAATCGGTGATCAGCTTGCGAGCCAGCTTGGTCGCCTGGCGCAAATCGCTGGAATCGCCGGTTGTCACTTCGTCAAAAATTTCTTCCTCGGCGATCCGTCCGCCCAGCATGACAGCCAAGTCTTCCAAAAATTCCGTCTTGGTATGGAGCTTCTTGTCTTCGGTCGGCAGCTTCAAGGTAAAGCCGGCGGCTGTGCCGCGGGCAATGATGGAAACTTTCCTGACCGGATCGGTATTGGGCAGTTCATGGGCGACCAGCGCATGGCCGGCTTCGTGATAAGCGGTGATTTTCTTTTCCGCCAGGCTCAAGATGTGGCTCTTGCGTTCCGGACCGAGCAGAACTTTGTCAATGCTGTTTAAGACATCATCCAAATTGATCTGCTTCTGGTTCTTTAAAGCCGCGGCGATTGCCGATTCATTAAGTAGGCTCATCAGGTCGGCGCCGGAAAATCCCGGCGTGCGTTCGGCGATATTCCTTAAAGCGATATCCTTGGCCAAAGGCTTCTTGCCGGCATGCACTTGTAAAATCGCTTCGCGGTCTCCCACATCGGGCAGATCCAGAGTCACGCGGCGGTCAAACCGGCCCGGCCGCAGCAAAGCGCTATCTAAAACATCGGGGCGATTGGTCGCCGCCATGACGATCACATTGTCATTAGGCTCAAAGCCGTCCATCTCCACCAAGATCTGATTAAGAGTCTGCTCGCGCTCATCATGGGAACCGCCCAATCCTGCGCCGCGCTGGCGTCCGACCGCATCGATCTCATCGATAAAGATTATGCAAGGAGAATGCTTCTTGGCTTTCTTAAATAAATCACGGACACGGGAAGCGCCGACACCGACGAACATCTCCACGAACTCGGAACCGGAAATGGAAAAGAACGGCACATCGGCTTCGCCGGCCACCGCCTTGGCCAGCAGTGTCTTGCCCGTACCGGGAGAGCCGAGCAGCAGAACGCCGCGGGGAATGGTCGCGCCCATGGCAATGAACTTGGCCGGGTTTTTTAAGAAATCAACCACTTCGGACAATTCTTGTTTGGCCTCTTTGACGCCAGCCACATCCTTAAAGGTCACTTTATTTTCCTTATCCGGATTGAACTGCCTGGCGCCGGACTGGCCGAATGACATCGCCTTGTTATTGGCGCCGGAAGCCGACTTCAACATGAACCACAAAAATCCCAAGATCAGAAGCGCCATTATGACCGTCGGAAGCAATGTGATCAGCCAGAATTTCCAACCGGTTTCATTCTTGACCGTTATGACGACTTGCTTCATCGCCTCAGACGAAA
>Ga0172369_10004753_pt1 | contig 17055 bp, 12 predicted proteins | sample LakKiv25m_FD_114539 | JGI IMG/M metagenome (GOLD analysis project Ga0172369, IMG submission 114539) | Freshwater microbial communities from Kabuno Bay, South-Kivu, Congo - kab_022012_11.25m | ecosystem: Environmental > Aquatic > Freshwater > Lake | place: Democratic Republic of the Congo...
CAGAAATCCCGCGATGGCCAGGCTGTTCGGTTTTTGAGATCCTCGCTGCGTCATTCTACCCACTATTTGAACTCGTCTTTTCCCGGCGCTTGTAAACCCCGCCGACTTGTAGTATACGTTATGTATCTTTTTCCCAGCGAAACGCCCGTCCAGATGGCCTAAAGGCAGCATACATGATCTGACGAACGCGTTCAAGCCTTTCCAATAATATCCGGTATTGCGATGCCCTGAATCGTTGACACCCCAGGATGGAGGAAATTATGGATGATCCCATTACTCGCAGAGAGGCCATAAAGAAAGGACTTTGCCTGTCCGGCTCCCTTGCCCTTGCCTGTGCGGCCGGCTGGCCGGTTCACGCGCCGTCCGAGGCATGGGCCCTGAAAAAAGAGGAGGGCTTTCTGATTGAGGGCGTGGGTCAGGCGCCGGGGTATTCGGTTCAGGAATTGACAGAAAAGGTCTTTGATGCGGCCGGCGGCATGAAGAGATTTGTCTCAAAAGGGGATGTGGTCGTGGTCAAGCCCAATATTTCCTGGGCCAGGGCTCCGAACCTTGCGGCCAGCACCAACCCCGAGGTCCTTGAGGCCGTGATCCATCTGGCCTTCAATGCAGGGGCCAAGAAGGTCAGGATCGCAGACAATACCATCCACAATGCCGAGCGCTGCTTCGCCCTCACCGGGGCCGGGATGGTTGCCAAGAAGACCGGCGCCGACCTGATCCACCCCCGGTCATCCCTGATGCGGGATATGAAGATGCAGGGACACCGTCTGGATATATGGCCGGTGTTTGTCCCCCTGATCGAGGCCGACAAGGTGATCAATCTTCCTGTGGCCAAGGTCCACGGACTGTGCGAACTGACCCTCGGGATGAAGAACTGGATAGGCGGGGTCGGGGGGAGGAGAAACGCCCTCCACCAGGACATCCATCAGTCCATCGTGGACCTGGCCCGGTTCTTCAGACCGACCGTCACCCTGATCGACGCCATCCGGATCATGGTGAAAAACGGGCCGTCCGGGGGGAGCGAGGCGGACGTGGCGGCCATGAATCGCCTGATCCTGAGCAATGACGCGGTGGCCGCAGACGCCAGGGCGGCAGGCCTTTTCCATGTCGCCCCGGCGTCGGTCGGCTATATGGTGCTTGCAGAGAAGCAGGGGCTCGGGAGCCTGGATATGAGCGCCGTGACCCTGAAAGAGGTCATCCTGTGAAGCCAAAACAGCTCATCTGGCTGAGACGCATCAGTCAGGGGTTCTTCCTGGCCCTTTTCCTCCTTCTGCTCATACAGACCCGGTTTCCGGATGCCGCCTACCAGGAGTATTCCCTGGCCGTCACCGGTGAACAGGACATCCGGGTCGGTTATCCGGCCACGTTCTTCTTCCAGTTGGATCCCCTCATCTGGCTCACTTCGCTCCTCTCCGGACACGTATGGATCCAGGGCTTTTTCTGGGCCGTGGCGGCCCTGTTGCTGACGCTCTTTCTTGGAAGGTTCTTCTGCGGCTTCGTCTGCCCCCTCGGGACGATCCACCATATGGTGGGAGTGGTACGGCCCGCTCTAAAGGGAAAAGCGCTGATCAAGGCCAACCAGAAGAGGGGTAGTCAAAAAATCAAATATTTCCTCCTGGTCGCGGTCCTTGTCTCCGCCCTCGTCGGTCTCAATATCGTGGGGATTCTGGACCCTATCTCCCTGCTGTTCCGTTCCCTGGCCCTGGCCGTTTTCCCTGCCGTCGGGAACGGCATCAAGGCGGCCTGCGATGTGATTGCAGCGAGCGACATCAAGCCCTTCAATCTGTTAGGCTATGCCGCTGAGGAGATTGCTTCTCCAATATTTGGATACGGGTATCCGGCCTTTCAGACCGGTTGGCTCATCGGCGCTCTCTTCCTGGTCATCCTTTTTCTCAACCGGATACGGCCCCGCTTCTGGTGCCGCACCCTCTGCCCCCTGGGCGCCCTGTTCGGGGTTCTGTCCCGATTCAGCATGGTGAGGCTGGAGAAAAAGCCGGAGGCATGCACCGACTGCCAGAAGTGCGCCCTCGCCTGCCAAGGGGCCGCCTCCCCCGGGCCCGGCGTGGACTGGGACAGCAGCGAGTGCCTCCTCTGCTTCAACTGCTTTGCCAGATGCCCTGAAGACGCCCTTACGTTTCGGTTCAGGTGGTTTCCGGCACAGAACAGGGGCCCGGATATGGGCCGCAGAGCAGTGCTGGCGGGTCTCCTGGCCGGCGTATCGATCCCGTTTCTCGGGAGGCTGGACGGACAGATTCACAAGGTATCGGACCCGCGTCTGATCCGGCCGCCCGGCGCTGTTGAGGAGAGGGACTTCCTGAGACTCTGCCAGCGGTGCGGGCTCTGCATGAAGGTGTGCCCCACCAATGTCATCAACCCTGCCCTTGCAGAGGCTGGCATGGCTGGCTTCTGGACCCCCACCCTCACCATGACCCTGGGTTATTGCGAGTACACCTGCACCCTCTGCGGGAGCGTCTGCCCCACAGGCGCCATCGCAGAAATCTCCGGGAAAGAGAAGGTCGGGAGGCCCATCCGGATCGGGTCGGCCTACCTGGACCGGGGGAGGTGCCTTCCCTGGTCAGGGAATGGGCCGTGCATTGTCTGCGAGGAGCACTGTCCCACCTCGCCCAAGGCGATTTACCTTCGGCTGGACGTTCAAACCCGCCAGGACGGCGCAAAGGTTACGGTTCAGCTCCCCTATGTGGATCTCAAGAGATGCGTGGGGTGCGGCATCTGTGAAAACAAATGCCCGGTCAAGGGAAGACCGGCCATCAGGGTCATGGCGGCAGGAGAAACCCGGTCCGTCCGAAATCAGATTCTGCTCGATATATAAAGGGGGGAGTAACCGTTCAGGGTTCCGAGGTTCAAGGGTTCACGGTTGGGGTTTGTCGTCCCCAGTGGCATTTGTTACGGGAAGCATGTCGCTACGGCCCCGAATTCGGCGCTTCAAACGAAGAAGGCGTCACCCCCAGCAGACCCAAAGGAGCCAAAGAGCTACGGGTTGCTTTTGGGTTGGGTCTTCTGTACGTTGTTGGCCGTTAACCTTGAACCCTGAACGGGAAACCTTTGACCGGATACAAGGAGGGAGCTATGCACAAGGTCGTCTTGCTTCGCCACGGCGAGAGCGTATGGAACAGGGAAAATCGGTTCACCGGATGGACGGATGTGGATCTTTCCGAAAAGGGGATTCAGGAGGCGGTCGATGCCGGACGCACGCTGAAGCAGGAGGGCTATGCCTTCGATATCGCCTTTACCTCGGTACTCAAGCGGGCGATCCGCACTCTCTGGATCGTCCTCGATGAGATGGACCTCATGTGGCTCCCCGTCTACCGGCACTGGCGCCTGAACGAACGCCATTACGGGGCACTTCAGGGCCTCAACAAGGCGGAAATGGCGGAACGGCACGGCGAGGCCCAGGTCCTGATCTGGCGACGGTCCTATGACACGCGGCCCCCGGCCCTGGACAAAACTGATGAGCGGTATCCGGGAAACGACCCCCGGTACAAGGATCTGTCAGGGGCAGAACTCCCCGTGACGGAATGCCTCAAAGACACGGTGGAACGCTTCCTGCCCTACTGGAAGGAGACCATTGAGCCGGTGATCCGCTCCGGCCAACGGGTGATTATCTCGGCCCACGGAAACAGCCTGCGGGCCCTTGTCAAATATCTCGACCACATCCCGGACGATGAGATCGTGGGCCTCAACATCCCCACCGGCTTGCCGCTCGTCTATGACCTGGACGATGATCTGAAGGCCGTGGATCGCAACTACCTCGGGGACCCTGAGCTGGTGAAAAAGGCCATGGCCGCAGTGGCGAATCAGGGAAAGGCAAAACAGCCGTGACCCCTATGACGTCGCCTTGCTTATCCTGCACATGAAGCTCCGGTTGGACGGGGTGCCGGTGACCGGGTTTCTCCGGTCGTCATCGGTCAGATTGTTGAGATTGTAGTCCGGCCTGAATTCACCCCACCCCCATGCGATCCGGATGCTGCCCGGATGGACGACATCAGAGATCCTCGCCTTCATAATGATATGCCCCTTGGGCGTCTCCACCCTGAGGGTGTCTCCATCGGAAATCTCTTTTTCAAGGGCATCCGCAGGATGGATACCGATGACGCATTCCTGTTCCAGTCTGGCAAGATATGGGACGAACTTGAACTGGGAATGGGTGAAACAGCGTGAGCGGGCACCGCTGATCCCAATAAGAGGAAACCCATCTCTCTGATCATAAAAGCTGATCCGGTTTTCCGCATCGTCGTCAAAAGTGGGAACAGGCGCATACCCATGCTTTTTGAGTGTTTCTGAATAGAACTCCATCTTGCGAGATGGCGTGTCAAATCCCTTTGTCTTGTACTTTTCATAGGCGATCTCCTCGATGCGGATCCCGCTCGGGTTTTGTCGCAACATCTCCACGGTGATGCCTGCGGGCGCCAGTTGATCATCAATGGCCTCCTCTGCGCTCTGCCAGGGGAACTCCTTTTCCAGGCCCAGTCGCCGTGCCAGCTCAAAGATGATCTTCCAGTCAGGCCAGCTATCGCCCACCCAGTCGATCACCTGGTTCTGGAGGACCACCGGGTTGTTGCGCAGAAACGCCCGGTTTAACTGGGTCTTTTCAAAGCAACTGGTTGCCGGGAGGACGACATGAGCGAATCGCGCGGTCCGGGTCATGAAGGGGTCGATGACCACCATGAATTCGAGCCGCTTCAGTGCCTGCATCACCCGGTTGGCGTCGGTCATGGTCACCACCGGGTTGGCGGACTGGACCATCAGCATTTTTACAGGGTAGGGCTTTTCGTCCAGGATGGCGTCGATCACGCAGGACTGGACTTGCCGGCCCCAGGTCTCGTGGAATTCGTTGAACAGCGGGTAGTCGCAGGTGATCGGTTTGACATCTTGGGGCAGCCGGTCCTTCATCTGAAGATTTCTCACCGGGATCGGCTGGGGGATCAGATCGCCGCCGCGCCTGTCGAGATTTCCGGTCAACCCCCTCAGAAGGCAGACCGCACGGGTATTGTCAAAGATGTTGAGTTGCATGTCGAGGCCGTTTCCCTCAATGATCGAGGCAGGCCCCAGGGTGGCATAGAGACGGGCGGTCGACCTGATTGCGTCCGGGTCCAGCCAGATGCGCCCGGCCACGGCCTCAGCCGGATAGGCCGCGGCGGTCTCTTTGAGCGGGTCGAATCCGACGGTCCATTCCCTGACAAAGGCCTCATCATACAGTCTGTTATCTATGATTTCGTGGATCATGGACATGGCCAGCAGACCGTCGCAGCCCGGCCGTATCTGGAGCCAGATATCCGCCATGTCGGCCAGTCTCGTACGGACAGGGTCGATGACAATGAGCGTCGCGCCTCGGGCCTTTGCATGGGAGATCCCTTCGTATGCGGCCGGGTTGGTGTCCCGATCATTTTTTCCCCAGACGATGACACACCTTGAGTGTCTCTGATCCGGCGCGGTCATGGCCCCGTAGGTCAGCACATGGGCCATTTCGCGGGCCACATGGCAGACAGACCCGTTTCCGATGGTATTGGGCGATCCGAAGAGGTTCATGAGCCGGTTGACATAATCCCATGGCGCGCCCCAGTCTGCGGCCATCCCCCGCAACCAGCACACGGATTCAGGGCCGTAAGCCTCTTTGAAATAATGAAACCTATCGGCAACAAGGCCCAGGGCCTCATCCCATGATGCCTCTCTGAAGCCATCAGCGCCTTTTGCTCGAATAAGGGGCGTCTTGAGCCTTTCAGGGGAATAGACAATGTCGGCCGCGGCCTTGAGCTTGGGACACGAAGCGCGTTCCCCGGGCGGCAGAGAGGATTTTCTCACGGCGCCTGCGAGCCGGTCGTTTTCCAGCACCACCTCAACAGGACAGCATGACGAGCAGAGGCGACAGACCGTATCTTTTTTCATGCGATCTCCAAGAAGGTTTAGGGTTCAGAGGTTTAGCGGCAATCCCTCAATCCCTGACAGCCTTCACAAAGCAGCTTCGAATGAGTTCAAAATGATTGGCATGGGTTCGTATCTTCCACCAGATGTGTCCATGGTTTTCGATTCTCCATGGAGGGGACCAACCATCCGATTCGCTCTTGAGGAGTGCCATGACATTTTCCAACCCTCTTCCGGAATAGGGCCCCCGATGGGTCCCGCCCAGCCAGTTCTCCTGATCCGCCGCATCTTCGGACCAGGAAAAGGGGTCGGAGAAGAGAAACTGGGCGTTCTGTTTTGCGGCCAGGCGATGCATCTCTTTCAGATGCCGGACAGGAATTGGGACCTTGTCGACAAGATTCAGAGAGGCAAGGGACGAAAAGGCGCCGGATGGGAACGGGAGGGCCTGGGCATCTCCCACAATGAACTCAACCTTGCGACTGTCCCATGTCTCGGGGAGGTGGAGAATTTTCTCCTTCATGAGACATCCTTCCTCCTTCAACTCAATTTTCATGCGGCGATCCATCATTAACTTCCGCGCGCATCGAATAAAGGACGTAGAATTGTCAACGCCGACGACAAAGTCGCTCTTCTGACTCATTTCAAAACTGAACCGCCCCACAGCAGATCCCGCGTCAATGGCCATTCCGGCACGGGGTTTCATTAGGTCCGCCCACTCGCGATAAGCAGGGGTTGCCTCCGGATCACCCAGGATATCCCCGAAATGGCTCCACAGATAGGATGACAAGACCGGGGCGCTTTCATATTTGGAATCGGAGGTCGCCTCCTTTACAAGAGATGCCGGATCCAGGAATGCGATCCCATCTCTTATTGAGTAAACCTTGCCGCATTGAGGGCATGACAAGGACCCTTCCACGATATCCTCGGCCTGTTCCTCAGCGATCCTGCCTTGCAGGACGCGTTCATCGGGAAGGCAGGCAGGGCAGATCAGCATGCTTAACAGTATCTTTTTCATGTGGGTTCCTCGCAGCAGCAGAAAACATCAAAAAAGGGTTTACAGCGCCGGGCATGCCGCGCTAATCCCGCAGGAGGTTCAGGCCGTGGTCTGCCAGCCGGGGCCTTATTTTTACGATGATAAGGACTGCGACCCCGATTTTGAGTGCGTCCCCGATCAGGAAGGGGAGGACCCCTACGGTAATGGCCTGGTTCACGGAAAATTTTGCAATCAGTATCAGTTGCATTACGCCCAGGAGGTAGATCACCGCCGTGCCGCCGACCATGGCGAACCCGAGCCAGACCGGCCCCGGCTCTTTTCTCAGTTCCGCCAGCCTGCCGACCACATAGGCCCCGGCCACAAATCCGATGAGGTAACCGCCTGTAGGGCCGAGAAAGACCCCCATGCCTCCCTTGCCGGCGGCAAAAACCGGAAGCCCGATGATCCCGATCAGGAGATACACCACCTGGCTCAATGCCCCCAGCCGGCCGCCTAACAGGGCAGCGGCCAGATAGAGAAAGAAGGTCTGGAGGGTAATGGGCACCGGAGGGACGGGTATCATCAGATAGGCCCCTGCCGCGGTCACGGCCCCGAAGACCGACGCAAAAATCATTCCTCGAGGGGATAAGCCCTTCTGCTTCATGTCCATGACTCACAGGAGGATGACATCGCCCGACACGATCCTGTGAGATGTCCCTTCCCTGTCCTTGAGTATCAAAACGCCTTCCGGATCAATATCCTCAGCCCATCCCACATAGGTTTGATCCGTCATTTCAACCCTGATGCGGCGGCCGATCGTGTCCGCCAGTTCTTTCCAACGCCTGAGAATCGGCTCAAATCCGGATGTCTGCAATCGTCTCAGGTTTTCTTCCTGCCGTTTCAGATATTCTCTCAGGATGCCCGTCCTCGGGAACCGCTTCCCTGTTTCGATCAAGACGGACGTGGCCTTTTCCCTGAGGTCGTCTGGAAAGCCCGGGGTATTGACATTCATCCCGAGGCCGACCACAGCGTAATCAAGCGCCCCCTTCTCTGTATTGACTTCCGTCAGGATGCCGGCGATCTTCTTTCCGTTGACAAGGAGGTCGTTGGGCCACTTGATCCTGACATCCAATTCCGTCTGGTGCAGAAGGGTCTCGGCCGCGGCAACCGCGGTCAGGAAGGTTATTCTCGTTGTCTCGTTGGCCGGCATCGAGGGCCTCAGGATAAGGGATGCGTAGATCCCGGCGCCGGAGGGGGAAAACCAGGCCCTCCCCTTCCTTCCTCGCCCCTGCGTCTGCCTTTCGGCTACCACAAGGGTCCCTTCGGGGGCTCCCCGGTCAGCCAGTTTCCTGGCCCTGGCATTGGTGGAGTCTGTTTCTCTAAAATGGATGATCTCTTTCCTGCCGAAGACCTCTGTAGCAAGCCCGTCCAAAATTTCAGAGGGCAAGAGCATGTCGGAAACGCTCACGAAACAATACCCTTTCCTGGGAGATGATCCAATGCCATAACCATCCTCCTTTAGTTTTCTGATCTGTTTGCAGATGGCAGATCGCCTGAGACGGTCTGCTGGCGTGCAGCCAAGCAGAGCTGGCGGATCTGAGTCCCCTTGGGCGGTTCAAAGACGATGCGGCACCATTCTAACATCTTTCTGCAGGCTCGTCAAAACCCGAGTTGTTGCAGGGGTCGGCATCCTGGTCAGGACCGGATCCCCCCGCATACGGTATCCGGTCGTCTTTACCGGAGAGAATGGAAAAGTGGCTTTAGGCGCTAAGGGCCTGGAGAAGCCCCCCATTCCAGCATACTGTGGTTCACAATCTGTAATCAGAACCATTGCCACCTCCTTTGACCGGTCAAAGAGGGGGATCATGTGACCATCGATGCAGTGGACAAGAAGACGGGAATTGAGGGAGATACTGAACGCGGCATAGGCCATATTTCTTTTGATCTTTGCAAACAAACCCCTTATGATACGCTTGAATGGGTTTAAAGGCTTGAAGGTCCGGAGGTTGGGAGGTTCCGAATGCCGCTGTTTTCCCCGGCTCCGGTAGCACCTTCAGAGTTCCTGTCTTCATCCCATCCCGCTGAAGAGCGGGAAGGCGGCGCCTGTAACGAATCCGCCGCAATCCGTCACAAGGAGGTTGGACAGCCACGTGGGCTTTCTCTTCATAGGGACGACCGGAGATCATGCCGGGCACAGCCTCGTCACCTGGGCGATCACCCGAAGACTCCTGGAACGGGGCTTCCGCGTAGGGTTCCTGAAACCCTTTGGAACCCAACGTGTTAACATAAACGGCCACGGGTTCGACCCGGATGCCCTCCTGTTTAAGGAGACGCTGGATATTCAGGAACCCCTTGACCGGATCTGTCCCTATCTCCTTTCAGATGAGGCATGGAGAGACAGGGGATCTGAAACGATCCATAAAGAGATCAGGACGTTGGCCAAAGAACTCTCTGACAACAAAGATTTCCTCATCATCATGGGCGCCGACCACATATTCCTTGACAATGCCTCCCGGGGCGTTTCCGATATTTCCCTCGCTGCGGGATTGGAGGCTGATTTTGTCCTGGTTGACCGATACCGGGACAAGGCCAGGTCTGTCTATTCCATCCTCTCTGCCAGTTCTCTCCTCAAAGAGAGGCTCAAGGGAATCGTTCTCAACCGGGTCTCCCCGCCATTGCTCCAGGAAATCATAGATCATATGATCCCACCCCTTGCCAAAAAGGGCATTCCGTTCATCATCGCGCTTCCGGAAGACCCCTTCCTCTCTTTTCAGACGCTCGGGGATATAAGGGATGTCTTAGAAGGTGAGTTTCTCTTCGGCGAAGCTGACCTTGAACAACCGGTGGGCGGAATGACCGTTGGGTCGTCAGATCTGAAGGGAGAACTCCTGCTGTTCAAGAGGGCCTATAACAAGATTGTCCTGTTAAGGCCCTATTTGCCTGCAAGGGAGAACGATCCGATTCAGGGCCGACGATCGATTGCCGGCATCCTCTTCACCGGAGGCAGAACCCCCCCTCCTCAGCTCCTGACCGCGGCAAAAAAAGCGGGGGTCCCGCTGATTCTCGTCAAAGGGGACACGTTTTCTGTTTTAGAGCGGCTGGGACAGGGCCCACCTCCCCTGTCCCCTCAAGACGGTGCCAAGGTCCGCCGTATGATGGGACTTATGGACCGGGACAATGCCCTTGACAGGTTACTCCAAGAGACAGCGCTGTTTCCCAAATAGGCCGCTGGTCAACCGATGGTATCCGATACGATCTGAAGGAGTTTGTCAGGGGAGATCGGCTTGGACAGAAACAGGTTGGCCCCTGCCTCAATCCCCTTGTCCCGATCTTCATCCCGGCTCTTTGCCGTCAGAAACACAATCGGCGTGTCCCTGTAATCTTCTCTCTCCCGGATCTTCCTGCAGAGTTCAAAACCATCCATCTCAGGCATGATGATATCGAGCATCAACAGATCATAGCCGTTCTGGTCGAGCTTCTCGATGGCTTCGGCGCCACTGGCGACCAGATGGACCTCATATCCCTCAGGTCTCAGCAGCTCGTTAAGCGCCATGCGCACCAGTTCATCATCATCCACAACAAGAATTGTTTTTGCCATGTTCGTTACTCCTTTCCCGACCGGCTGACCGGAAGTATGACCTTTACTTCCGTTCCTTTATCCTGATGACTATTGATTTCAAGCCTTCCGCCATGTGCTTCCATGATGCCGAAGCAGAGGGAAAGGCCCAGGCCCGTTCCCTTTCCCACTGGTTTCGTAGTGAAAAAAGGCTCAATCACCTTATTCAAATGTTCCTCAGGGATCCCAACGCCCGTGTCCTTTATCGAGACCGCCACCACAGGCGCGCCCTCATGGTCACTCAGGTATGAATGGATTTTCAGCTCCCGCGTCCCGGTCACCTCATCCATGGCATCCCTCGCATTGGATATGAGATTGAGGAAGACCTGTTCCAACTGATTGGCATCGCCGACCACCTTCGGAAGACCTTCAATGAGTTCCCGCACAATAGTGATGTTGTGGTTGAGAAGCTGCTGGCCGGTAATGAGCAGGGCATTTTCCACTGGCTGATTGATGTCGATCTCCCTGAAATCAGGCTGGGTCTGTCTGGAAAACTCCCTGAGATGATCTACGATCTTTTCGATTCTGTTGTTGCATTTGCGGATGATCTCCAGCCGCTCCCGTTCCGGAAAATCTTCAGGGAGATTTTTGAACATCACGTACAGAATGGTCTGGGAGGCCATGAGGGGATTGTTCAGTTCATGGGCCACACCGGCAACCAGCTCCCCGAGTGCCCTCATTTTGGATGCTTCTATCAGACGTGCCTGCGTGACCTTGAGTTTAGCTTCTAAAAGTTTCTGCTCCGTGATGTCCTTGAATATCCCGGCGGTCCCGATCACGTTGGCTTCCTCGTCCTGAAGCAGAAAAAGGGAGGTCAGAATGGTCAGGATCTTCCCGTCCTTCCGCTTCACCTCCATCTCGTAATTCCCAGCCCTTTTCCGTGACTGGAGGAGGGCCATAACTTCTCTGGCCTGTTCGATCCCCTTGACGTAGAATCGGGAGATGTGAGACCCCAGGGCCTCATCCTTGGAAAATTCCATCAACTCCTCCATGGCACGGTTCTGGTATGTAATGTTCCCTTTGAGGTCCGTCGTCAGGATCCCGTCAACAGAACTCTCCATGATATTTTCAAGGAATTCCTTGGTCTCCCGCAGCTCCTTTTCAAGACTTCTTCTCAGGGTGATGTCACGGACAATCTCTACAAATCCCGTGGCCCTGCCCTCGGCATCCTTGATGGCCGTAATGGTGGTATGGGCCGGGAACCGGTCCCCGTCTTTCCTGACCCGGACCATCTCCAGCTCACAGACCCCTTCCGTCCTCGTCCGTTTGGACATCTCTTTCTGGATCTCTTTTTCGCGGTCCTCCGGAAGAATGGTGATGTCGATATTCCGGTTATTGATGACTTCATCCTTTTTCCAGCCGAAGAGCCTTTCCGCGCCCCTGTTGAACTCGATAATGTTACCGTAGAAGTCAAGTGCCATAATCGCGTAGACCGTGGCACTGTCGAGTACATTGTTGAGGAATCGGGAAATGTCGCGATACTTCTCCTTTGATTCCTTCAGCTCCCGGGTCCTTTCCTCCACCATATTCTCCAGATTTGAGGTGTAATCCTCGATCTGAGCAATCATCCGGTTAAAGGACCGCCCCAGGGTCCCGATTTCATCCGCACTGTGGATGATGACCCTTTGAGAAAGATCGCCGTCCGCCATCTTGGCGGTCACCTCAGTGAGTTCCCGGATCGGCCGTGTCAATACCTTGGAGAGGGTAAATGCCAGGAGAAAGACCAGAACAAGGGCTGCAATGGCCATGAAAAGGATGAACCGTTCGGTGGTGCGCAGGGCCTGGTAGATCTCATCTTCGTAGGTTCCCGCTACGATGATCCAGTCCCACGGCTTGAAGTAGATGTACTTGTTGATCTTCTGCCTCGCTCGTTTATCACCCAGCTCCGGATTCATCCAAGGATAGCGAATGGTCCCCACTTCGCCCTCCCCAAGGGCAAGGGCGTCTTTTATCATGACATGGATATAGCCGAAACCGGCAGAATCCTTCAAATCGAGAATGGTCTCCCCCTCCTTCGCCGGATGGATCTTCAGGAAACCGTTGCTGTCTATGATATATACATAGCCGGTCTCCCCCACCCGAATGCCCTTGATCTCCTCATTCAAAAATTGTGAACTCTGCTCTCTGAGGCCCACGCTCAGGGCGCCAATAACTCTCCCGTCGCTCCCCCTGATCGGCGCATAGGCCTTGATGTACCAGTTCCCCATCACCTGGACCCGCCCTGTGAAGGGACGCCCGGCCAGAATGGCCTGTGCTACCGGGCCCTGGGAGGGAATGAAGGTCCCTGTGACCCGTTTCCCATCCTTTCCCTTAATGTTTGTGGAAACGCGCAGAAGTCGCTCGCCTTCGATTCTCTGGAAGATGCTGCAGCTCCCTCCCACAAGGGCCTGGACATTATCCACAAAATGATTGTCTTCGGCCTTCCAGGGGGCTCTTGTCACCGGATACACGTGCCGGGTGGCCTGATCCATCGCCTCAAACCGGCGTTCTTGTTTCGACGCCGCATCCAGTTCGCCCGGTTGAAGCGCAAGGAGTTCTCGGGCCACCCTCAGGTCGGAAACGGTTTTTTTCTGGACCTGTTCCTGGTGAACTTTGCACATGCCGTAGATGTTTCTGACAAGGTGTCCCAGGTCCGCATCGGAAGCGCTTCTGAGCGCCTTGCCAAAACGGTCCATGGAGAGGAAGGCAACGCACAGGAGAGGGACCAGAACCACAAAAAGGGTAACGCTGACCAGCTTGGTGCTGATTTTCCAGTCGCGAAAGAGGGGTATGAACATAACGGTTTCCACCGGTTCAATCAGGGTCTAATACGTTGGATCCGGAAAGGTGACCATGCCTCTCGGTCTTCCCACCATCCGGTACATCACGGGCGACACCCAGCCTTCATCCAACAGATCGTCATCTATCTCGGCGAGGATGCCGTCATGAATGGCCCAGCTCCGGCCCCTTACGGTTTCAGCAAAATCGGGACGCCGGAATGGGGACCGGTTGTCCAGTTTTCTGAAAAGCGCTCCCCCCGGCTGAAAGAGCTCATGAATCCGTTTCATCTGGGCATACCCGCTGAAGTAGCTGAAGCCGTGTCTTTCATAGGTAATCGCGTTATGATAAAAAAGCGCTTCCAACCGAATGCTTTTAATGTCGAAGATCCGGCAGAAAAACTCCAGCAGCCCGATGACCTCCCTGGTCAACCCCATCCCTTTTCTGACCTGACCGGGAAAAAGGCCCGCGGCCAGGGCGCGTTCCTCCTCGGGAAGATTCCTGGAAGCCCAGCCGAACAATGTGTCCATTCCCTGTGGGTCTATATGGGTGTTGAACCTGGGAGAGTCGGGATCATTGACCACCAAAAAGTCCCAGTCTATCTGTGTAAAATCGCTCGAATCGGTCAACTGGATGGAATAGAGAGGCTCTTCTTGGCCTGTCAGCTTCACCTCCACCAGGCAGGTGCTGTCTCCCTGCGGGGAGAAAAATCGCACCACCTTATCCCCTTTCAAACTGCACAGGGAAAGGGGGTCGATTCCGAATCGATGATAGAGAGGGGGGGGGACCAGACCCCGATAGATCCCCTCCTTCTCCACTCTGGAAAGCCTGCTGATTCTGCGTATCCAGGACATCGGTCAACATCTCCACTCTTATCCTGTCATTAGACTATTTCCGCAAGGATGTCAAAAGAAAGTAAGCGTCCATCGACCCATTTGAGAGGCCCCTTTTTTATTGACCGGAATTCTCCCCCTGTGGTACGCTGCCTCGAAATCAAGGCAGGGTGTCAGACATATCCGGATCGCGATACCAGGGATAAACAGCCATGGCTTTCAAATTCTTCAAAGGCCTTTTTTCAGGATCTCGCGGCGCTGATAACAGGGGAGCCGGGATGAGACCCCTGGAACAGGACGCCGTTGACAGAGACCCGACCATTTTCGTCTATTCGGATGAAATGAGCTGGTTCGATTTCGGTGCGGATCATCCGTTCAAGCCGGAAAGGGCAGCCAAGACCTACGACCTCTGCACCCGTTACGGGGTCATGAACCATCCTTGGATGAAGATCCTGGAACCTGAGGCCTTGCCCATCGACCTCCTCCCTCTTTTTCATGAGCCCGGCTACCTCCGTCTTCTGCAGGAGGCCAGAGAGAACCATGTGACGCCTGAAATGATTGCCCACGGCCTGGGAACCCTGGACAACCCTATCATTTCCGGGATTTATGAATGGTCTTTGCTGGCAGCCGGCGGCACCCTCGGAGCCATGGACGCTCTTGTCAAAGAGGAGGCCGCGGCCGCCTTTAATCCGTTAGGCGGTTTCCACCATGCCATGCCGGATCATGCTGAAGGCTTCTGCTACATCAACGACATTGCCATCGCCATCCGATACGCCCTGGGCATGACGCCAGATCTGAGAATCGCCTTTATCGATCTGGACGCCCACCACGCAAACGGGGTTCAACATGCTTTTTACAAGGATCCGAGGGTGTTCGTGATTTCCCTCCATGAAACCGGAAAAACCCTTTATCCCTGGTCAGGCTATGAAAATGAGACCGGTGAAGGAGATGGGAGGGGGTTTACCATCAACTTCCCGCTGGAACCGGGGACCGATGATGAGGTATACGATTTCGCCTTCCAGGAAACCATCCTCCCGCTGGTCAGGTCGTTCTCACCTGATCTCATTGTTGCCGAGATCGGGGCCGATGCCCTGGTGTCAGACCCCCTGACCCACCTCAAGCTGACCAACAACAGTTATCAAAGGGCTGTTAAAGAAATTATGGCCGTATGCCCCAGGATCCTCGCCCTTGGAGGGGGGGGATACGATCTCTATCGAACCGCCAGATGCTGGACCCTGGCCTGGTCCATTCTGAACCGGGTGGCGCCGGAAGATGAATTTGCCGGTCTGGTCGGCGGGATGATGTTTGGGCCGGAAAAGGAAGTAGGAAGCCTTTATGACCACCCTTACCATACTGGGGGTGAAGTGAAAGAAAAGGCCTTTAAAGAGGCCCGGAGAGTGGCCGCCTACATCCAGAAGGAAATTTTTCCTATCCATGGGATATGAGGAAAAAATATCAGGCTGCCTGAGCCATCATACTGAACCTACCTGAGCCCTGCCACTGCCTGTGAGATGTTGTAACAAAACCTTCCCATTCTCTCAAAAGCGGTGAGTATCTTCACAAAAATGAGCCCTGAATCCACGGTACAGACGGCGCTCTGAAGGCGATGAAGATGGTTCTCTTTCATCTTTTCCGCCAACCTCATGACGTTCCCTTCGATTTCCTGGGATACTGTCATGATCTGCTCATCGCCATGCTTCATGGCATTGACGACACAGGTTAAGAATTTCAATGCTTCATTGGATATTTCCTTATAATCCTTGATCGCTTCGTCTGAGATATACAGATTCTGTTCAATGAGCTCGGCTGTCAGGCCTGCTATCTCATCAGTGGCATCGCCGATTCTCTCCAGATTATTGGTCATCCGGATTAAAGAACGCACTTCTTTTGATTCTTCCGGGCTGATGCGCCCCTGCATCACCCTTACAAGGAACTGGGTGATTTCTCTCTGAAGAACATCAAGGGCATCTTCCCTTTTCCTCCATTTTAATAATTTCTTTAAATCCCTTTCTTCGAGGGACTGAATGACTTCGTCGTACATGCGTTGCACTGCTTCACCCATTCTCACAATTTCTAAACTGGCCTGTTCCAAGGCCATCGAAGGGATTTCAACAAACTTTGGATCCACGTATTTTATGTGGTGAAGCTCATCCAGACCCTCTTCCTTTTCCTTCCCTGGCGTAAGCCAGATGGCTATCCTCACCACGTACGGTAAAATCATCAGGAAAAATAGAGAGGTAACCACGTTAAAAATGGTCTGGAAATTGGCGATATATCGTGCAATGTTGGGCCGTTGTCCACTGATGACAACATCTGGCGGCCCCATACCCATTAGAGAGGTAAGCCACACAACCGATTTGATAAACAGTGGAAAAACCAGGATGACGATGAATACCCCCATCACATTAACAAGAGAATGGGTCGTCGCAGTCCGATGTGCGTTAATATTTGTCCCCAAAGCCGCGATCTGCGCTGTAACCGTCGTACCGATCTCTGTCCCCAGGACCATGCCTGCGCTGGTCTCAAAGTCCAACAGGCCCTGGCTCGCAAGCGCCATGATGATTCCAACGGTGGCGCTGGAGCTTTGAAGGACCATGGTCATGCCAGTGCCTATGATTATGCACAACAAGAATCTCCCGAGAGTGTCTGCCTCGAATTTCATAAGAAGGGCGACAACATTCGGATCGCTTTTCAGCGGGGCAAATCCTGCCGTCATGGTCCCCAAACCGTAGAACACCAGCCCGAAGCCCAGAAGCACGTCCCCCACATAGATCCATTTTTGACGACCTAAAAAAAATTTCAAAAGGACGCCGGAAGCAATGGCGGGCAACGCATATTGAGTGAGATTAAAGGCGATGAGCTGGGCGGTCATCGTGGTCCCGACATTGGCGCCCAGGATCACACCCGCAGCCTGGACGAGCGTTATAAGACCCGCATCCACGAAACTGACCAGCATGACCGTGATCGCGCTGGAACTCTGTACGACGCTGGTGACAAGC
>Ga0172369_10004754_pt1 | contig 17052 bp, 13 predicted proteins | sample LakKiv25m_FD_114539 | JGI IMG/M metagenome (GOLD analysis project Ga0172369, IMG submission 114539) | Freshwater microbial communities from Kabuno Bay, South-Kivu, Congo - kab_022012_11.25m | ecosystem: Environmental > Aquatic > Freshwater > Lake | place: Democratic Republic of the Congo...
ATCACGGCGCTGTCCGATGTCGCCAAAACGGCACGTTCGCTGCAAGCTCGACTGGAAAAATTCCGCGGCGCGAACCCGGCGGATTTGGGCCGCTACAAGTTCGCCCTTGATACGGCCATCGACACACTGAGCGACAGCGCAGAAATGGCGGCGGAGGACCTCCGGGACCGGATCCGCGGCGTCGAGGCGAAGGAAATTGAGCGCCGCAAGGAGCATGACGCGCTGGCGTCGCCCTCCTCCGTGGAAGAGGCCAGAAAGGCTGCCGAAAAGACGGCCGCACAGAAAAAAGCCGAACAGGAAGGCAGCGCGAAGAAACGCCCGACGCTCTTGCGCAAGGGCGAGTCGCCCGGCTCGACCACTCGAAAACAGTAAGCGCTACGCGGCTGGCGGAACATCCCCAGTTTCGATCGCGGGTGGTTGGGCGCTCACCGCCGCTGACTCCTCTCCCTGCCACGCCAAGCGTTCTTCGTTGACGATCCGCACCATGACGCAAGCCATGGTCACAAGCACCGGCCCGGCGAATAGCCCAATGAACCCAAAGGCCTGCACCCCGCCCATAAGCGACAGGAAGATGGCCAAAGTGTTCATCTCCATTCCCTTTTTGAGGACCATTGGGCGAACGATGTTGTCCGACATGCCCACTACCACTACGCCCCATACCGCCAGAAACACCGCCTTCCCGTAGGCTCCGCTCACGGCAAGCGCAATCGCCGCCGGCGCAACCACGAACGCCGTCCCAACCAGCGGAATCAATGAACAGAACGAAGCAACGAAGCCCCACAGGACGGGCGAAGCGAGCCCTGAGAGAGCGAAGCCGATACCCACCAGAGCGCCCTGTGATGCGGCAACCGCGATCATGCCGTAGAGATTCGCGACGATGGCTGATTTCATGGTGCCGAGGATCAGATCAAGCCGGTCCCGTCGAATGGGAACGTACTCGTGAAGATGCTCGCCAAGGCGTTCGCCGGCCGGGAACAGAAACAACATGATGAACAGGGTGAGCAGGATGTCCGTGGTTGTCGCCGCAACGTTTCCAAAGAGCTTCCCGCTCCAGGCCACCAGTTTTGCACCCGCTTGCTGGGCCCTCTCTGAAATGGCCGCCTTGATCTCTTCGGGGGCGATCCCCGTCCTGGCTCCAATCCACCGTACCGGCTCGTCCGCCACGTGGGCAAGGTACTTGGCCCACCCGCCATGGGCTGCGCTTTGGCGCTCGATTTCGGCATATGCCGACCGGGCCTCCTGGCCGACGACAGTTCCCAGCGCGGCCAGTGGAACCAGCAGCAGCATGATCAGGAGAAGTACACAAAACAAGGCGGCGGCATCCGCATTGCGAATGCGTGCATGGGTCCACTCATAGACCGGGTAGAAACAAATTGTCAGCATTACAGCGGCCAGCAGCACTTCCGCGAAGGGCTTCAGGATCAGGCCGACGCCAGCGAGCAGCAATATGGTGATGGCAAGCAGGGCTGCCATTGACATGGCTCGTGCACGCGGCCCGTCCGGTTGGCGCTCCACTCCGTCAGTAACCATGTTCAGTCACCTCGAAACTCCGCTCGTCTCCGTCCGTTTCCTGGATTTTGATCTCAACCCTTCGGGTGGGCAGCAGGCGCGGAAATCGTTCGGCCCATTCGAGCAGGATCAGGGCCGGCCTCTCCAGGATCTCCTCCAGTCCGATCTGTTCAACCTCAGCAGCGGTCTCCAGCCGATAGAGATCGATGTGGTAAACGCTGACCGGATCGCCGTATTCGTGAATAAGAGGGAACGTCGGACTGGAGACATCGTCTTCGCGTGCCGCGCCCGCCCCGGCCGTCAGTCCTTTAGCGAGTGTCGTCTTGCCGGCGCCCAGCGTTCCAACCAGCAGGACGACGCAAGGCCGCGGCCACCGGCGCGCCAACCTGCGGCCGAGTTCGATCGTCTCGCGCTCGCTATGGGTGACGAAGGTCTCGCGTTTCACGGATGGCCTCCGGGAGAAATCGAAGCAAATCCATGGCCGTGACGCAGTTTTCCGTGAGCGTTGCGGCTGCGATTTCTCCCGCACGTCCATGGAGCCAGACAGCGGCCAACAGTGCTCGTTCGGCGTCCGCGGGATGTTGCGCCAGCAGTCCCGCAATCAGCCCCGTAAGGACGTCGCCGCTGCCCGCCGTGGCCATTGCGGGCGAGCCTGTCGGATTGATGTAGATGCGCCCGTCCGGCATCGCAGTGACTGTGCGTTGTCCTTTCAACACAACGATTGATTCGCTCCGGGTGGCGAGGGCGCGCGCCACCGATGCACGGTCCTCCTGAATCTGGGCCGCTGCCAAGCCCGTCAGCCTTGCCATCTCGCCCGGATGGGGCGTCAGCACGCGTAACGAGCCAGGAGACTGGAAACCGGTCCCGGCGAGAGCGTTGAGCCCGTCGGCGTCAACCACCAGCGGCTTTGCGGCTTCCGCAAACAGCCGCCGCACGAATTCGACGGATTGCGGCTCATCGCCAAGTCCCGGCCCCACCGCGACGACATCGTGGGCGGTTTGTGCGAGCGCATCAAGCAGCAACGGCCCTGTCATCAGCTCGGGAGCCAGAGAAGTGACCGCCGGACGCTCGCGCTCGTCACAGGCGACGGTCACCAACCCTGCGCCGGACCGCAGCGCGGCAAACCCCGCCATTGCCGCCGCGCCGCCCTTGCCTTCACCTCCGCCGACGATGAGAACATGCCCGTAGTCGCCTTTGTGCGCCCCCCGACGCCTATCGGCAAACAGGCCGGCGAACATCGAAGTCTCAACGAGATTGACGTGAAGCGAATCGTCACCATCCAGCCACTGCCTCGGCGTGCCGATCTCCGCGACTACCAGTTCTCCTATGGAATCGCAACCCTGCGGCATCACCTGTTCCACTTTCGGCGCGGTAAACGTCACAGTGGCCACCGGGTGAGTGTGTTCCTCGCCACCCAACCCGGAAGGAATGTCCACGGCGACGACATCCGCGCGGGGGAAGCCCCGGTTAATCTCTCTGATCAGGTCGAGAGCGGCTCCAGAGGCCGGCCCCCGCAACCCGGTACCGAGGACCGCGTCAATCACCAGGTCCGCTGCGCGCAGCTCTGGCTCGATTCCCCCGTGAACACGAACTCCGTGCTCCTTGGCCAGGCGATAGTTCACGGCCGCGCACGGGCTCAACCCATCCTCAGGCCAGGGCAGAACGACATCAAGCGATGCCATCTCGCCGCGCATCCACAGTTGGCGGGCGAGAACCAATCCGTCGCCGCCATTGTTTCCCTTCCCGCAGATCACAACAATCCGGCGCCGTGCCAGTGGCGCGAAACGCGCCTTCAGGAACTCGGCGACTCGGCATCCGGCATTCTCCATCAAAACCAGTTCCGGTATACCGAAGCCGACCGTGCGGCGGTCGAATTCCCTCATCTGTGCCGCCGTGAGGACTTTCATGAACGCCCCCCAATCACGCGCCGTTCGAGCCCCCGTAATGGCGCCTGTTCGCCCATGACGATCAGCGAATCGCCCGCCTGGATGCAAGCCTCGGCGCCGGGATTGAAGATCATTTCGCCGCCGGCCCGGCGGATGGCCAGCACGATAACCTTCAAGTCGCGCCGGACATTCAGTTCCGCCAGCGTCTTGCCCGCCACCCCGCTCTCCGGCCCGACAGCCAGTTGCTCGATGTCGACCGCCATTCCAAGTGAGGATGTGGCGAAGTCAAGGAACCTGTAAACGTGGGGCTTCAATAAGGCCTGCGCCAAACGGACGCCGGTCATGCGATAGGGGGCCAGGACCTCATCGGCGCCCACCTGCCGCATCTTCCGTTCCGCATCGTCTTCGGCCGCCCTTGCCGCGATCCGAAGTTTTGGATTAAGGGATTTAGCGGAAATCACCGCAAACAGGTTGTCGGCATCCGTGGTCAGGGCAGCGATCATCCCGGTAGCGCGCTCGACCCCCGCCTCCCGTAACGTGTCGTCCAGTGTCGAGTCTCCCGCCATGGCCAAGTGCCCCAACTTCAGCGCCCACTCAACGCGTTCGTCTCTGCGGTCGATCACAACAACCCGCGATCCGCCGCTCTTCAATTCCGCCGCGGCGCCCCGGCCCACGCGGCCAAACCCGCACACGATGTAGTGATTCGATACTTTGCCGATCATCCTCTTGGCCCGCCTCCGGCCGATGACATTGCCAAACTGGTTTTCGAGCACCGCCTGCGTCATCATGCCGATGGTGACCAGCAGCAGGCAGACGCTGGCCAGCAGATAACCAATGTTGAAAACCCGGCCCGCCGGCGACAACGGGTGAATTTCCATGTAGCCCACCGTGGTCATCGTCGTGGCGGCCATGTAGAACGCATCGAACCACGGATATCCCTCAATCAGAACGTATCCCGTGGCGCCGGCGCTCAACACGGCGGCGATCGCCAGCAACAGAACCCCAATTCGCTTGGGCAATTCCACCGGCGTCACCTTTTCCGTGCGACCAACAGCGTCATATCGTCCTGCAGTTCAGGCGATGCTGTCCAATCGCGGACTGCGCTCACAACCGCCTCGGCAACTTCGCCCGCTTCCCGCGTCGCATGAGACCTCAAGAGGTCGATGAGCCGCTGTTCGCCGAACATCTCGCCGTATTCGTTCTCGGGCTCAGTAATCCCATCGGTATAACAGACGAGCAGATCTCCGCTTTCGAGCTTCAGGCGGCTTTGTTCGTATGGGACGTCCGGAAAAGCCCCCACAACGGTTCCGTTCACGTCGCAGGCGAGCACGTCCTCGCCGCGGACAAGGAGAGGCGGCAGATGGCCGGCGTTGGTGTAGCTCAGCGTTTCCGTATCGTCATCGTAAATCGAAAAGAAGAAAGTCGCATACTTCTCGGGCGACGTGGAGGCATACAGGTGCTGGTTGAGGTTTGACATCAGACGGGCGGTTGAGGGCAACTGGCGATCCCCCGCGCCGGGTGCGGTCTCCATCATTTCCACGCAGTGCCTGAGTTGGCTCCGCATGGCCGACTGCAATGTCGCCATGAGAAGCGCCGCCGAGATGCCCTTTCCGGCGACATCCCCGATGGCCACGGCCAGGCAGTGGTCGCCGACGCGCTGATAGTCAAAATAGTCGCCCGACACCAGTCTCGCCGCATGACAGACGCTGACCACCTCCAGACCGCCCAGCTTCGGCGTCTCCTTCGGATGAAGCTGCGCCTGCACCTCGCGCGCGATCTCCAGTTCGGCCTGGAGGCGCTGCCGTTCTTTCTCCGATTTCAGGAGCCGTTCGAGGTTTTCCGCCATCGAGTTGAAGCTCTTGCCCAGATCGGCCAACTGGTCGTTGCCCTTGACGTCGATCCGGTGAGCAAGGTCGCCGGCGCGAATCTTTTTGGTCCCCTCATACAGGCTATGAACGGCCTCCGTGATCGTCCGCGTCATGGAGACGCCAACAAAACTGGCGAGGAGGATCAGCACGACCGAACTGACCCCGAGCAGAATGACCACTTCCAGCAGCAACTGCTGATCACGCCAGGATCTTTGGTTGAACAGCAGATTCAGGACTCCGGAAACCCGTGTCCGCATACCAAGCACCGCCACCTCACGCGCTTCGGAATCCTCCCAGACTGAGACCGGAACCGTGGCGCCGTAGGTGATGGGCATATCGAAAATGTTCGCCGCCTCGGGCATTTCACCTGGAGGCGCCGCCGGCTCGCCAGGCAAGCTTCCAAAGATGCGAACAGCCTGGGCCTGCTTGCCCCCGCCGCCCATATAGGTCCGCAGGGTAATATCTCCGAGCCGGGGAACGAGTCCGATCAAAAACATCCGGGTGATGGGCGTGACGACGATCACTTCCACCGGCCCGCCGACGTGCGCCCAAAGATGGAAATGGCTGTCCTTGACCAACACCCCCGCGGCATCCGGCCACCTCTTTGGTGGCGCCTGAAGAGTTGATTCCTGGGGGAATCGAATCTCTCCGCCCCGTTGGTCGCGGACTAGGATCTCCAGCCCCGCATATCGCTCTCGAACGAGCAACCCGGTGCGGCGTACGGCCTCGACTCTTCCCGCCGTTGGCACGTTTGCCAGACTCGCGCCGGCGGTTTTCAGTACGGTGACCCGGCGTTCCAGTTCGGCATTCAGAAGATAGGCCCCCACCTGGCTCGACAGCGCCCACACCCCCAATTGCCCGAAAAACGCCAACAAAACAACCGGCACCACCGCGATGAACAGATAGGTCACAAGCAGGCGGTCGCGCAATCGCCAGATGGCGCGCCGCATCCCCAGCAAGGCAAGCCGTCCCAGCACCAGCAATCCGGACAGAATGCTGACCGTTCCCACCAGCAACTTCAGCCCCGGACGGAACGCGGACCATTGAAGCAGCGCCAGCAGGCCGAGGGATCCGATGAAGACTGTTTCCAGCCAGCCCAGTTTCCAGCCCGCGTTCCTTGATCCCGGTTTCGACATTCGATGAGAGGTTCCCGCTAAATCCTCGAACGAGCAATGTCGGGCAGTTCCTCAGCCGCTCTCACCTGGTGAGGCTGCAAATAGTTCTCCAACAGGAATGGTTTCAGTATCGCCATGGCGGCCTCGGGAGTATCCGCAAATTCAAACAGGCTCATGTCCTCTTGGCCGATCATGCCGTACTTCAGCAGCGCATCGAAGTTGAGCACATCGCGCCAGAACTCCCTTCCGTAGAGGACAATCTTGATCTTTTTCTCTAGCTTCTGGGTTTGCGTTAGAGTCAGGATCTCCGACAGCTCGTCGAGCGTTCCAAACCCCCCTGGAAACACCACCAATGCCTTCGCCAGATAGGCGAACCAGAACTTGCGCATGAAGAAGTAATGAAACTCGAAGTTCAGGTCCGGCGTGATATGCGGGTTGGGAAACTGCTCGAACGGCAAAGCGATGTTGAAGCCGATTGATAGGCCTCCGGCGTCGTTCGCTCCGCGGTTTGCGGCCTCCATAATTCCCGGCCCACCCCCAGTGCAAATCACGAAGCGGCGGGTTGGAGGCTCGAGCGAATCGCTCCATTCAGTCACGTGACGGGCAAGCTCGCGGGCCGCGTCGTAGTACTTCGCCATCGGGCCTTCTTCGCGAATCCGGGCCGAACCGAAGAAGACCACGGTATCCCTGATCTGATGGTGTCCCAGGCGGTCGAGCGGCTCGAAATATTCTGAAAGAATTCGCAGACTTCTCGCCGACCACCCTTTCAAAAACTGTTCGTTCCTGTACGCCAGCGGCGCCCGCGCCAACGGTCCTGCCTCGCTCATTCCTCCTCCTTGAAGCGCCGGTTTTCCAGGGCGGCCAGCCGCTTTTCCAATTGTCGCATCGCCCGGACCATCGCCGGCAACTTCGGGAATGCCGCCACCGCGCGCCGCCATGTGGCCGCGTCAAATGCGGGCGATCCCGACATGACCGCGCCCGCCTCGACATCGCCGCCAATCCCGCTCTGCGCATAGACCACGGCGTTTTCGTGGATAGTGAGGTGTCCGCTGACGCCAACCTGGCCGGCCAGCAGCACGTCGCTCTTTAAGACCGTGCTGCCTGCCAAGCCGGTTTGCGAACAAATGATACTGCGTTCGCCGACGTCGCAGGCATGCCCGATCTGAACCATGCTGTCGATCTTCGCCCCTTCCCGGATTCTGGTCTCGCCCACCGTCGCCCGGTCCACGTTGCTGACGCTCTGGATCTCTACGTCGTCCTCGATCACGACCGGACCGGATTGAACAATCTTGTAGTGGCTGCCATCCATATTCTTCGCGAAGCCATAACCGTCGGCGCCAACAACAACGTTGTTCTGAAGGATCACGCGGTGGCCGATGCGCGTTGCCTCGCGCACACACACCCCCGAATGGGCCGTGAAATCGTCGCCGATCTGGCAGCCGTCGTAAATCACCACGTGCGGATGCATCACGGCCCTACGGCCGATCCGGACGCCCGCGCCGATCACGCAATAGGCGCCAATGCTGGCATCCGGCCCCACATTCGCCGTCGAATGGAGCACTGCCGTCGCGTGGATGCCCGGCTCAGGGCGCGGCGGCTGGTAGAACTGTTCGAGCGCTCTAGCGAAATCCAGGTACGGATTCTCCGACAGCAGCGCCGGCAGGCCGACGTCTCCGGCGCTGGCGTGCACAATGATCGCCCCGGCCTTGGTCGATTTCACCTTGTGCGCGTATTTTGGATTCGCCAGAAACGTGATCTGTTCATTCGTAGCGTGTTCGATGCCGGCGACACCGGTGATTTCCACGCTTCCGTCGCCGCTTAACGTGCAGCCGATGCGCTCAGCCAGTTCTTTCAGCTTCATCCCAAGTCAGGTTATCCAATCGGATAGGCTGGCGAAAGGCCGGAGTTTGGACGCCGTTCAATCGTGGCTGGCCCCATCGATCGGCCAGGTTGTCTGGAGGCCACGCAAGGGACGGTAAACTGGAGGTTCATGCGTGGCTTTTCGGCACTCTGCCTGGCGCTCCTCGCGGCGTCTCCGCTGGCTCCCTGTCCCGCTGCGGAGACCCAACAGAATCCGTCCCAGGAACTGCGGCATGCGGTGGAGGAGTTCAAGGTGCAGACCCGGAATATGGGATTGCGCAAGGATTCGCCCAGGCGCGGCGGTAGCGCCAAACGCAGCGTCCAGTTTCACGGCCGTCTGTTTAACAACTTCCGCAACGACTTTCTCGACGCCACGCCGCATGATGTGAAGCAGCGCGGCGGCGACAAGAACATCCTCCGCCGCAACCAGTTCGGATTCAACCTCTCCGGGCCGCTGGTCGTGCCCAAGCTCTACGACGGCTCCCGCAAGACCTTTTTCTCCATCAGCTATGAAGGGGTCCGGGAGAAGATTGGGCGATCCTACCTCCGCACGATCCCTCTGCCGTCGGAGCGGACTGGCGATTTCTCTCAGACTGTCGACGCCAACGGCGAGATGCTCCGTATCTTCGACCCGGTCTCGACCCGCCCGAATCCAAGTTTCGATCCCTCCGCCGCGGTGTCTACTTCAAACCTGCAATACCTCCGGGACCCGTTCCCGGAAAACCGGATCCCCGACGCACGCATCGACCCTGTGGCCGGGCGCCTGGCCTCTTTTTACCCCACTCCCAATTCATCGGCCGGCCCGTACGACCGCAACAACTACTTCGTTTTTTCGCCTGAGACCAACCAGGCAAACGGCATGATCGTAAAGTTGGATCATACTTTCCTAACGAAACACCGCATCGCCATCACAACGTCTTTTACCAATGGGGTGGAGACCGCCGCACGGTTTTTTGACAACCCGGCCAACCCCGGACCGGCTGACCGCGAATACTCCAACCGCCGTCTGTCTGCCGAACACATCCTGACTCTTTCGCCGCAAATCGCCAACACATTCACTTCCGACGTTTCAAGCGACATCTCCGACACGAGTTCAACGGCCGGGGGTTATCCGGATCAGATCGGCCTGAGCGGCGTGCCCGGCTCGACATTCCCCTACGTGGTCATCAATGGTTACCTCGGGCTCGGCCGCGCCAACCCCGTCGCCCGCCACGCCCGCCACTACTTCACGTTCACCGATGGCTTCTCCTTCCGCCGCGGGAAGCACAACCTCCGGGCAGTCGGCCAGTACGCCCGCTACCGTGCGAATACATCGTTACCGCAGTTCCCCTCGGGCTACTTCCAGTTCAATGCCGGGCTGACATCTTTGCCTGGAATCGTCAATACGGGCAACGGCGTCGCAACAGCGCTCCTTGGCCTTCCGCGTTACGTCGAGGTCAGCTACGCGCCGTCTCCTTCGTACTGGCGCATCAACCGGGGATTGGTAGCCTTCAGCGACAACTGGGAGGTCCGGCCCGGCATTAACTTGTCTTTTGGGTTCAGCGCCGAGATCAGTTCCCCCCGGACTGAACGGTATAACCGCATGTCGACCGTCGATTTCAATCTGATCAACCCTGCCACGGGCACGCGCGGAGCCCTCACCTTCGCCGGACGCGACGGGGCGGGCCGTTCATTTCAGTCGACGCAAGTCCGCCCCCAGCCCTCGTTTTCCATCGCCTGGAATCCGCGCGGGAACCAGAAAGCCGTCCTGCGCTACTCCATCGCAATGAGCTACTCGGGATTTTCGTTCCCGAACGGCCAATGGGGAACGCAGGGTTTCAACGGCTATTCGACTTTCTACTCCCAGAACGCGCAACTGGACCCCGCCCTGGTGCTGGGCGACGGCGTCCCGGCCCCGCTCTACTCCCTGCCTGATCTTCGCCCCGAGGCCGCCAACAAGACCTCGGCCGACCTCAACGACACCAGCAACACACTCCCGCGGTATTTCTCCTCCGGCCTGTCCTACGAGCGGGAACTGCCATTTGCCATTGTTATCACCGGGTCGGCTTCAGTCTCCTCCGGCATCAACCTCTTCGTCGGCAACAATGCCGTCAGCCCCAATGCCGTCCACCCAGACAACTTGGTCTACCGCGATCTCCTCAACGATGAGAACTTCATCAGCGCGCTCCGCCCTTACCCCCAATACCTGCGCTTTGACGTGAACGGTCTTTGGGCCGGCGGCCGCTACCGCCGCACCGCCGCCGCCGCACGCGTCGAAAAGCGAACCTCCCAGGGGCTTTCCCTCTCGGCAAACGCCGAATTCGGCCGTCAGTTCGACGACTACTCGGGCCCCTACGGGAAGCAGGATTTCTTTAATGCCGACAACGAATGGAGCCTGTCGGCGTGGAACAACCCCGTCCGATTCTCGCTGAGCTATATGTACGAACTGCCCTTCGGAGCCGGCAAGTCCTGGTTCGCCTTTCAGGACTGGCGCCGCTGGATCGTTAACGGCTGGTCGGTCTCCGGCATCAGTTCGCTGGCTTCGGGGGAGCCGTTGGCGCTCCACCCGTTGTTTAACAACACAGGCGGCGTCATTCAGGCGCTGCGGGTCAATTCCGTCGACGGCATCAGCCCGTCGGTCAGCCACCCGTCTCCGGACCGTTGGTTCAATACCGACGCTTTCAGCCATCCGGCCGATTTCACTCTCGGCAATGGACCGCGGACACACCCTACGCTGCGGAATCCAACCACCCAAAGCCACGACCTCTCACTCGCCAAACGATTCGCCATCGATCAGGAGCGCGCCTTCGAATTCAACGCCTCGGCTTTCAATTTCATCAACTACGGCAACTGGAACGACCCCGACACAACCATCGGCACAGCCGAATCCCCCAACGCCAACGCCGGCAAGATCATCGGCTCGCGTGGCGGGCGCGTCGTTCAGCTCGGCCTCAGGTTTAGCTTCTGATGCGCGGCGCCGCTCCGGCTGCGGTCCTTCTCGCCGCCGCTCTGGCGGCGGCCCCGCCTGAATCCCCAGCCGTGCGACGGACCACGGGGTGGATCGCTGCGGGCCAAACCGGTTTCTGCCAGTCGGCCGTCAAGGTGGAAGGCCAGCCCGCATCCGTGGTCCGCTGCTTGACTCCGTCGGACGGACTCATGCTGTTCGTCGTCGTCGATCTCACCGGCGACCTTACACTCATCAACGAGGCCCGGGATGCCCTGGCTGCGCAATTCGCCGAGTTGCCTCCCAACGTTTGGACCGCGGCTCTCTCCGCCCAGGACGGCCTTCATGTCCTGTCCGATCCCGGCCCCGATGCGGCGGCGACGGTATCCGCCGTCCGCAACGCCCGCACCACGGGCGCCGCGGGCCTCCTGGAGGCAATGGAGCCTGCGTCCAGGCTCGGCTCCGCCGTCATCGCCAGATCGGCTGTCCGCATCGCCATCCTGCACATCTCGGATTCCAATATCTACGGCTACCGCGAGGACTACACCAATCCGGTCATCAATTACTCGGATAGCCGCGACCTCTCCCGCCGCTTTCCAGATGCCCTGATCCGCGAGCGGACCGCTAAACTCGCCTCGAGCCTGGCCGGCTTCGATGCCCCGGTCTTTGTGGTGCATCTCGCATATCTTCGCGACCGGCTCAACGAGGCATATCAGCTCGGGCTCCGCCAGGCGGCCGAGGCCACTGGCGGTTCGGCTATCTTCTGCCGGTCCCAGGCCGAGATTTCGACGTCGATCAGCGCCACTCTGGCCCGGATCCTGTCGCATCACGCCCTCGATTTCTCTGTTCCCAACGACCTGCCCCGGCAGTTCACCATCGAGATCGCCGCGCCCGGCCTCAGCCCTGAATACCGGTCACGCTTCGCACTCCGGCCGAAGTAGAATGGAATCCCTCTCATGAAACCACTGCGCTTCGTCGTTCCGCTTCTGGCCGCTGCGGCCTGTTTCGCGTGGTCAATCTGGCTGTTGAATCAGAACAACCTGCTCCTTCGACAGTCCGCCTCCCACGCATCATCGGTCAAAGCGCTGGAAAGCCGGGCCGCCTCCGCCGAAGCCGATAACGTTGCATTGCGCCAAAAGCTCGCGGCTGAGGGAATCGAAGCGCCCACGCCTTCGGGCTCCCGCGCCTCATCTTCGCGAGCCGCCGAGACCGCTCGCACGGAAACCGTGCGCGCAATGGCCGATCTCCAGAGACGCTACGATGCGCTCCAATCGCAATTCCAAAGCCTCCAGACGGCCAAATCCGACCTCGACTCCGCACTCGAATCCGCCCGCTCCGAGCGCCGCCGCCTCTCGGTTTCGGAAATGGAACTGAAGGACGCTCTCGCCTCTTCCCGCCGGGTTGTGGAGGCGGTAGAAGGCGAATTGAAGACAAAGAACGATCGAGTCGCCTCACTTGAATCCGAACTGCGGCGCGTCCGCGACTCCATCGCTGCCGACACCCGGCGGTCGTCCCAGGTCGGTGCCATTCTTGGCTCGTTCGAAGACCTCAACCGCCGCCGTGAAAACACCCTCACCAGCCTCCAGCGGCGCTTCCGCGATCTCACTGATGCTTACCGGGCGCTCGCCTTGCGCCTCGACTCCCAGCGCGACAGCCAAACCCCGTTACAGATCACCTCCTCGGAAGTCTCCCGCATCAACAGCGCCGTGCAATCCGCGGAAGATGAACTCCGCCAACTCTCCGCGCTGAACGCCGAATCGCAACGACTCACCCAGAGACTGCGGAACTAACTGTCGTCCGGATCATCCGCCAACAGCGCGAGCGCCACAATCGTTTCCGGCCGCGGGTCCCCTTTGTCCCAACGCCCTTTGACCTCAACCTCGTAGCGAGGCATCTCCTCTTCCCTCACCCCCTCGTAGCAGAGATCGCACGGCCCGCTTGTCGTCCCTCCGATCCGGATCAGGGGCCCGTACAACCGGCACGCCGCCGGCCGGTGCTTCCTCAGCAGGCAGACGCCCCTCTCCGGATCAAGAACCGGGCACGGCGGGCCGTTCCATCTCGCAAAAAACCATAGCCGCAGACCGATGTCTGCCGTCAGTTCTCCTTTCTCCAAGTTCCCTGGGAACCTCAGATCAGCCGCCTCACGGTTTGCCCTCGCCCTTTCCAGAATTTCGTCCGCCAATTCTCTTGGCGCGTCGGCCAACCCCCGCCGGAGCCGCGCCGCGTCGGCCTGTGTGATGGCGAACGGACGCTGGCAGCAGCCGTCACATCCGGGTTTGCAGGCGATCAGGGCGCCCCCAACACGGCGTGCTGCGCGAAACGCGCGTTCAATCGCCAATAACGCTTTCCAATCTTCCACGTCTGTCTTTCTTACCAGGGCAATCCGGCCCACAGCCGTGCCGGAGTGCGAAAATACCAATAGGTTAACGTCTCACACCATGATGCGACTCATTCTCCTTGCTATGCTGCTGGCCGCCGTTGCGGTCGCGCAGCCTCCACTGTCCAGCGGCATCGACACTGCCGCCATGGACCGCACGTGTAAACCCTGCGACGACTTCTGGCGTTTCACCAACGGCGGCTGGGTCGATAAGAACCCCATTCCCGCCCGTTACTCGAACTGGGGCACGTTCACCGTCCTTCAGGAAGGCAACCGCGAACGTCTTCGCGTCATCCTGGAACGGGCCGCCGCCAGCCGCAATTCGACCTCATCCGCAGACCAGAAGCGAATCGGTGATTTCTATGCGTCCTGCATGGACACCGCGGCAATCGACGCCCTCGGTTCAAAGCCCATCGAACCGCTTCTGGCCCGGATCAAGGCGCTCAAGTCGGCGGCGGAAGTTCGCGCTCTGCTGGTTGAACTACAGCGGGAAAACCCAATCGCCCCGTTCGGCTTCTTCGGATCGCCCGACCTCAAGAACAGCAAGGAAGTGATCGTCAATGTGAGCGCCGGCGGCCTTTCGCTCCCCGAACGCGACTACTACTTCAAGGACGACGAACGCACAAAGAAGATCCGGCAGGAGTTTCTTACACACATCGCCAAGATCTTCGAACTCCTCGGCGACTCACCGGAGGCCGCCTCCGCCGCTGCCAAGACCGTCTCGGACTTTGAAACCACCCTCGCTCAGTCCACCATGACCAATGTCCAGCGGCGCGACCCCTACGCCCGCTACCACAAAATGGACATGACCGGCCTTTCGGCTCTGTCTCCTTCGGTCGACTGGAAAGCGCTGTATAGGCTCTTCAACATCTCCGAATCTACCCCGGCCAACGTCTCGGAACCTGAGTTCATCAAGACCGTCGAAGCCCAATTTTCCTCCGCCCCCCTCGACACCTGGAAGACGTGGATTCGCTGGCGCGTCGCCTCTTCCGCTTCCGCCCACCTGTCGAAACCGTTCCGCGACGAAAGCTTCCGCTTCTCAAGCACCGTGCTCACGGGAGCCACCGAGCAGTTGCCGCGCTGGCAGCAGTGCGCCAACACCATCGACCGCGTCCTCGGCGATTCCCTCGGCCGCCTCTTCGTCGAAAAGCACTTTCCTCTGGAGGCCAAGAAGCGGATGAATCAACTGGTCGAAAATCTCCGCGCCGCCCTCCGCGAAGAACTTGAAACCGCCACTTGGCTGGCGCCTGAAACCAAGAAAAACGCCGTTGCCAAGTTGAACGCCTTCGTCGCCAAGATCGGCTACCCGGACCGCTGGCGCGACTATTCGGCCATGAAGATCGCCGGCGGCAACTACTTCCAGAACATGCGCTCGGCCGCCGTCTTTATGCGCGACTACCAGATGGCCAAAATCGGCAAACCCATCGACCGCAACGACTGGGGCATGACGCCCCCCACAGTGAACGCCTACTACAGCCCGCTCATGAATGAGATTGCCTTTCCGGCCGGCATTCTCCAGTCGCCGTTTTTCGACCTCTCGGCCGACGACGCCGCCAACTACGGCGCCATCGGCGTCGTCATCGGCCACGAGATGGGCCACGGATTCGACGACCAGGGATCCAAGTTCGACGCCGAAGGCAATCTCAAAAACTGGTGGACCCCCGAAGATCGCAAGAAGTTCGACGAACGCGCCGCCTGTGTTATCGACCAATTCAACACTCTCGAAGTCGGCGACGGCCTTCGCCACACCGGCAAACTGGTGGTTGGCGAGGCAATGGGCGACCTCGGCGGACTGACACTCGCCTACAAAGCCTACAAACGCTCGTTGGGCGGCAAACCTGGGCCCGTCATGGACGGCTTCACCGCCGATCAGCGCTTCTTCCTCGCCTTCGCACGCGTCTGGGCGCGATCCCACCGCCCGGAGGATCTCCAGCTTCGCCTGAAGACCGACCCCCACCCGATCGCCCGGTTCCGGACCATCGGCACGCTCCAGAACAGCCCCGAGTTCCATCAGGCCTTCTCCTGCAAACTCGGCGACCCGATGGTCCGGCCACCCGAGAAGCGGTGTAAGCTCTGGTAGGCGGGCGGCGGGACCATCCATTCGCCTGAGGCCGCCTCGCGCGGCCTCTTCGCTTTTTGCTTTGATATCATCCTACGCATGAGCCGCCTACTTGCCCTTTTGCTCCTCGTGTCTTCGGCCGCCACCGCCGCCGAACCGAAGTTCGTCTCGCTCTTTGACGGAAAGACCCTGAAGGGCTGGCAGCAGTGCAACGGCCAGGCGAAGTATGAAGTCGTCAATGGAACCATCGTAGGGACAACGGCCGAGGGCAGCCCCAACAGCTTCCTTTGCACCACGCGCGACTATGGCGATTTTGTCCTCGAATTCGAAACCCTCACCGACCCGGCGCTGAACTCCGGCGTCCAGATTCGCTCCCACCGGTACGGCGCCGAGCAGGTGACCAACATCTTTGACGGCAAGCAAACCGTCTCGCGCAAACAGCCCGCCGGCCGCGTCTATGGCTACCAGGTCGAAATTGCCAACGAGAAGTCCGGCGCCTCCGGAGGCATCTATGACGAAGCCCGCCGCGGCTGGCTCCACAACATCGCCGCGGACCCGGTGGCCAGCAAGGCCTTCAAGGACAACCAGTGGAACAAGTATCGCATCGAGGCCAAGGGCGACCGCATGAGAGTCTGGATCAACGGCGTCCCGTGCGCCGATGTCACCGATCCGCTCGACCAGTCCGGCTTCATCGCCCTCCAGGTCCATTCCTATAACGGCGATAAGCCCGCCCAGGTCCGCTGGCGCAATATCCGCATCCAGGACCTCGGACGGCACGTCTGGAAACCGGTTTGGGATGGCAGGTCGATGAACGGATGGACCCAGCGCGGCGGCGGCAAGTGGACCGTCGAGGACGGCGCTTTCCATGCCGTCTCCATCGACGGCAACACCAACGTCGGCTTCATGGTCAGCGACCTGTCACTGAAAGACTTCACCTTCCGCATCAAGGTCAAGATCGAGCGCGGCAACAGCGGCGTCTTCGTTCGGACAAATCCAGAAAACATGGCCGCTTACGAGATTGAACTCGACGCCGAAAAACGCACCGGCGGCTTCTGGGAGACCGGCCCGGGTGGACGCGCCTGGGTCACCGGCCCCGAGGACAACGCCGCTTACATCAAAGGCGAATGGAACACACTCTACGCCTCGCTCCACGGCCACAAGATTGTCTTCCACCTGAACGGCGTGAAAACCGTGGATCTCCCCGACGACACCAAGGGCCGCCTCGAAGGCGTGATCGCTTTGCAGTGCCACGGCCGCATGCCGACCGAAGTCTGGTTCAAGGACATCGAAATCCTCGTCCCCGCGAAATAGCCGCCGCTTATGCTGGTGGAACAAGGAGCCTGGCCTCGAGACCGGCTCCATTCACTTTGTCACCGCCAACCGCGAACGCAGAGACCGGGTATCTTAGAGGGCGGGGCGAGACGCGACCATGAACACGCCGGTCATCCTTGTCTC
>Ga0172369_10004756_pt1 | contig 17048 bp, 16 predicted proteins | sample LakKiv25m_FD_114539 | JGI IMG/M metagenome (GOLD analysis project Ga0172369, IMG submission 114539) | Freshwater microbial communities from Kabuno Bay, South-Kivu, Congo - kab_022012_11.25m | ecosystem: Environmental > Aquatic > Freshwater > Lake | place: Democratic Republic of the Congo...
GTAGCGAGACACATTATGCAGGTGCTCCTTGTCGATATAAATGAAGCTGACCTGCGACTGCAGCAATATCTTCGCCGCCGTCCACGGCAGATTGTCCGGGTCGGCGTAGATGCCCACACTGGGCCGATCTTCGCCGTCGCTGAACAGCCAGCACAGCCGCCGGACGTAGTCTCCGAGCAGGCCCCAGTACGGCCACCACACGTTATGCACGCCGATATCCGGCTCGCTCTCAAAAGCACGCCGCCCGCGGATGGAGTAGAATGCGGCGTGGGTGAAAAATAGATTCGTGCCGCGCACCGCGTGCCAGTCGATCAGCCACTTCACCTCGTCCAGCGTCAGCCGCCAGCCATACGCGCCCAGCACTTCGGAGACGTTGAAGCGCCGGCCATCAAGCACCGCCGCGCTGTGCGCGGCCTTCGCCGTCACGCTCTGCTCTCCCTCCAGCGCGGAGGGCTTATTCGGCTCGACGTAGCGCCACACGATGTCCTGCCCCGGCCAGTCGAAGCGGCGCAGCACCGCCATCTCGTTGCCTGCGCCCGGATGGCCGGTCAGCGCCAAGCCATGTGCCGCGCACCAATCTGCCTGGGCGCCGTAAAAGACATGTTCCAGCCGGTCCTGCACCGCGCGGTGATAGGTGTGGCGGAACGCTTCCGTCCGCGGGCCGCAGTCCAGCCACAGCGCCGGCAGCCAGCGCCGCACGTCCTCCCATGGCACTTCTTCGAGAAAACCCGGCGTATACGGCTGCGGGTTCGGCCCGCGCTGCGGGCCGCGGCCCAACGGGTTGGGTTCATCGGTGAACATCGCCAGCACCGTGGTGCCGAAGAAATCGCCGATATGCGCCGCGTATTGCTCGTGCGTATGCCGCAGAAAAGCGGCTACCGCGTCGTGATTGAGGATATCCGCCGCTGCCGGAGCCAGCGCGCTGCCGTCCTCCTCCTCATCGAATACCCCGCGGATGGTGCCGCCGCTAGCCACATCCCATACAGCAACCAGCCGCCAGTCGCCCGCCGGCACGTCGTATGCGACCACCTCGTGCTCATGCACAGGCAGCAGTTCCAGCGTCTTCGGATCGAGCACCTCCGGCACAGTTTCGCGCCCTTGCACCACGCACACCAACCGGTCGCCCAGCGACCGTCCCGGATTGGGCCGCCAGCAGCCGCGCGCCGGACCCTTCACCACATGCTGCAGGGCGATCAGGCAGCGCGCCGCCCACGCCGGGTTTTCCGCCACAACCCGCCCCTGCGCCGAACCGGACGGATACGCTCCCTCGTCATACAGCACCACCTTCATCCCCAGCCGTGCCGCCTCCTCGACCGCTACACGGATCAGGCGGAATAACTCCGGGGTCAGATACCCCACCCGCCGCGACAGCCCGATCCGAGCATGCGGAATGAATCCCCCGCACCCTTTCGCGTGCAGCTCGCGAATCTGCCGCACGATCTCCTCGTCGGTCAGTTCGTCGTTCCAGAACCAGAACGGCATCATCCCGAACTCGCGCGGCGGATCGGCAAAGAGATCAGGGGACAGCATGACGGCGGCCTTTCAATGGTTTGATAGGGTTATTATACCGAGCCCAAGAGAAACTGTGGGCATATTAAAAAGGTTTCTCGAACAACCAGTAAGCCGGTACGTAGTAAGCCACGCAGCCGCGGCGGAGTGGCGTCGTGTATTGGTAAGCTTGCCTGGTATCCGAACGCCACTCCGCTGCGGCTGCGTGGCTTACTACGTACCGGCTTACTGGTTTTTCGAGAAACTATTTCAAAGTACCACAGTCCTCTCTCGAAAAACCAGCTACGGCAACAACACACTCTCGCCTCCGCGCAGCACCACATTGCCGGTGGCCACGCCGACCAGACGGTCGGGGTTCAGAAGGAAATTATCCTCTCCTGATGGAGTGGTGACAGTGATGCGGTCGGCCTGCACCTGGGTGAAAGGATCATCGCGGCGCAGGATGATATGGCTCCCCTCCTGGCGCTTGAGGTAGAAGCCGAATTGTTGCAGGATCTTCACACAATTTCGCCCGGACAGGCGAGGCAGCTTGCTCATACGGCGACCAGCAGTGTTTCAAAATGTTCCTCTGGCACGGGCAGACCGTCTTCTTCGAGAGCCGAGATATACCCGTGAATGGCCTCTTTGATATTGCCGATCGCTTCTTCCTTTGTCTTGCCCTGGCTGATGCAGCCCGGAAGGCTGGGACATTCCGCTATCCAGTACCCATCCTCGCCGTGATAAATGACCACCTGTCGCATGATAACCCCCATTGGTGTAACTCTATCTTCCCCATCCGGTCACGTCAACAGGCATGGCGAAGAGTGTATCTCTCGACATGGTAATTAAAAGTTCACATGACATTGCTTCAGTAGCGGTGGGTCAAGCTGATACGCCTCCTGTTCGTAAACGCGCGCTTCCGGTTTCTCGATTCGAAGAAGGAGGCGGTAATGCATCCAGGTCAATTCGTGACGCAGTGCGTCACGAATTGGTATGCACAGTCGAAAAATTATCGCCTTCGATCTACTCCGCCTCAAACGCCTTCACCGTTTTCGGATGCGTCAGCACGATGAAACACACGATGAGCACAATCAGCAGCAGCAACCAGGGGGCGAGCAGATAATACAAATCAAGATTCAATAGAATATTGAAGGTGTATGGTGATCGGTCACGCAGGGATTCGTTGATCAATAAATATACCCACAACAATATCATACCGGCATCGACGCCGATGTTGATCAATGCCAGCCAGCGGGCAAAAGGGGCAAGTCCGCGAAGGGAAATACCGGCGATGAGATGGGTAAAGGCACTGAAGAAGAGCACGGTATTGACTACGGCGACGCGCTCATTTTGAACGGGAGCGCCGCCGTTGAGCAACACAAAAAGCCCCTGGCAGACCGCGAGCGTGATCATCGCCGTGCTGATGGAGAGCACCGCCGGAGGGCATCGCCGTTTCTCGATCACTACCGGATCGTATCTTGAGTCATCACGATTGTCTGTGGTCATCGTCTGCCTCCTGGACTTTAACCGCCAGCTCCATTATACCTTCCCTTCCCCGTCTGCTGCCGCGTAAGGCAAATCCGGGTATAATAAATTCGGGTTAAATTCGACAGATTCTGACTCTCACTTTGACTCTCACTCGATTCCGAATGAGAAAGAGTGAGAGTCAGAGTCAGAGTGAGAATACAGATTTGGCATGAACGATACCCTCCAACATAAAATTTCCCAGCTTCCCGAACGTCCCGGCGTGTATCTGATGCGCGACGCGGGGCGGGCGGTGATTTATGTCGGCAAGGCGAAGGTGCTGCGCAACCGGGTGCGGTCGTATTTCGGCGACATCCGCGATCTGCACCCGCGCACGCAATCGATGGTCGCACAGGTGGTGGACTTCGACATCATTGTGGTGGACAGCGAGATGGAAGCGCTGGCGCTGGAGGCCACGCTCATCAAACGGCACAAGCCGAAGTATAACGTCCGCCTGATCGATGACAAGAGCTACCCCTATATTAAAATCACCACCAAGGACCGCTTCCCGAAGATCATGGTGGTGCGCGGCCAGCAGCAGCTCCTCGACGGCGCTCGCTACTTCGGGCCATACACGAACGTGGGAGCGATGTGGGAGATGGTGCGGCTGGTGCGGCGGGTGGTCAAGCTGCGGGAGTTGACAAAAAATTCGGTGAAGAAGCGGGCGGGCTGCGTGTGGGACGAAACCGGCGCGCCGTTGAAGCGCCCTTGCCTGGATTACGACATCGGGTTGTGCACCGGCCCGTGCGCGGGCATGGCCACGCCGGAGGAATACGCGGAGCAGGTGAAAGAGGCCACCATCTTTCTGGAAGGCCGGCGCGAGCACCTGGTGGAGGAGCTGGCGGCGGAGATGGAGCACGCCGCCGGCGAGTTGCGCTTCGAGACGGCGGCGCGAGTGCGCGACAAAATCTACAACCTGAGCCAGGTGATGCAGGACGCCAAGGTGGTCTCTACCAGGCGGGAAGAGCTGGACGTGGTGGCCTACTCCGCCCGCGCGGACGAAGCGTGCATGACGGTGTCGGTGGTGCGCGACGGCAAGCTGATCGACCAGCAGCACTTCCTGCTGGACGGCGTCACCGGCGTCAGCGAGGAGGAATTGCTGTCCGCCTTCCTCACCCAGCGCTACACGCAGGTCGGCTCGCCGCCGAAACAGGTGCTCATCCCGCACGAGATCACCGAAGGCAAACTGCTGGAGCAGTACCTGACCGAACGCCGTGGCAAACGCGTCCGCCTACTTGTTCCCAGGCGGGGCGAGAAGGCGGAGCTGGTGGCGCTGACGGCGGACAACGCGCGCATTTACCTGGAGCAAACCCAGGCGAAGACCGACGAGGAGTCGCGCAAGGCGAAGGAAGCCCTGCGCGAGCTGGCGGGCATCCTCGGTCTGCCGGACGCGCCCAAGCGCATCGAGTGCTACGACATCTCCACGCTGATGGGCGAGGATTCGGTGGGCTCGATGGTGGTCTTCACGGACGGCCTGCCGGCGAAGGCGGAATATCGACGCTTCAAAATCCGCTACAACCCCGGCGCGCCCGACGACTACGCCATGATGCGCGAGATGCTGGAGCGGCGGCTGGGCGCGGCGCTGATGAAGAGCCGCAAGTTCGCCGCCCTCCCCGACCTGATGGTCATCGACGGCGGCAAAGGCCAGCTCGGCGTGGCCGTGCAGGCGCTGGCCGACCTGGACATCCGCGTCCCCGCCATCGGCCTGGCCAAGCGATACGAGGAGATCTTCCAGCCCGGCAAGGAGCACGGCCTGATGCTCCCGCGCAACGCCCGCGCCCTGCACCTCCTCCAGTGCATCCGCGACGAAGCCCACCGCTTCGCCCTGCGCTACCATACCACCCTGCGCAACAAACGCGTCAAGGAAAGCCTCCTCGACGAAATCCCCGGCATCGGCCCCGCCCGTAAACAAGCCCTGCTCAAACACTTCGGCAGCCTGGACAAAATCCGCAAAGCGACGGTGGACGAGCTCGCCCAGGTGAAAGGCATGTCGCGCCCGGCGGCGGAGAAGATCAGCGAGTTGCTGCGGGAGGTGGAAACGTAGGCGGGGTGCAGGGGAAAAGGATTGAAAAGATGAAGAAAGATTTCGACGAGACAGATAAGGACGGCGAGGAAACCCACGCGCTGCCCGCGGACGAGAGCTGTCCCGAACAGCCGGAGATCGATCGATTATGGCAGGCGGAAATCGAGCGTCGGCTTACCCAGATTGATCGCGGGGAAGTCGAGTTGATTTCTGGTGATGTGGTCTTCGAGAAGATACGACGGAAGTATGGACGATGAGGTAGTAATTCAATCAAGCCGCGCGATAGACAACTTCCCCCGTCCGCAAGATTTCCTGTAAAAACCCGCCGTCGGATTCGCGCATCGTCATCAGATGCGGCTCGATCATCGGGTCGATCGCATTCCGCAGCGAGCAGAGACGGGCTGCAAGTGCCAGGTAATCACCCGACACTTCATTCATGACGACTGCTACGTCGATGTCGCTGTCTTCCCGCGCTTGCCCCGTGGCATGCGAGCCGAACAGCACGACCAGCCGTACTGGAAATTCTCGCGCGACTTCAGCGGCATATTCTTTCACTCGTTCTAGAACTGTGCTTTTATCCATGCCAGCATTTCCTCAGTCTCATCAATAAGTTCCCGACATCGACTTTCCGTTAACGCGGCCAGTAGCAAATCTTTCTGCGCCGGATATCGACACTCGATATTCAACGGTTCCAACGTGTCCAACAATGCCTGCTGTGTATTGGACAGGTTCCCATATACTCCTGTCCGTTTTGCCAGTTCGACCAGAGCGTGAATACGCGGCGGGAAGGCGCAATGCAGATGAATATACAGCGCCTTGAATCCTTTTTCCACTACTTGATGGCACATGAAGCCCACATACAGAAATCGTTTGCTGGTCTGCATCACCTTGGCAGTCTCCAGGTCATATTCGCACAAGCCTAGCCAGTAGGCAACCTGGGTTTTGACTTGTTCCTGATTCAGCGATGCATTTGATGTCATGAATACGGGCTCCTATCCATAATTATAGCATAGGCAAAGACAATATTCTCAACCTTTTACCTCTGAAATTATATCATCGCGCTTCAGCAGTCGCTCTTGCGGCGCCAGGTCGCCGGCCAGGTAGCGGGTGTTGTGAAAGCGGCCGATATGCACGTGAGTGTCGATCCACTTCATCGGTAGTCTTCTTCGACGGCACAAGGCAATTACCTTCACCGGTTCCCTCTCGTGAAGGCTATGTTGTATAATCAAGCCATATGTATGAGGCGACAGTCCTGATACCTCCAGCAATGAATGAGAAAGGCATCACAGAGTAGATGACAGTCACGACAACGGAACGAACGGCAGCATCACAGCAGCAGTTATCGATTTTTGCGCGCGCGAATGCGATCTTCGACGGCTGGCATGATCCGCGGACGGGCCGGCGCGTATTGCGCATCGCGACGAATGAAACGGAAGTGGCTCGCGGGGTGAAGCCGGAGTGGTGCTGGCGCACGCCGTACCATCAGTTGTCCTGTTTCCTCGACGGCGGGCGCAAGGTGCTGCTGCGCACTGGCGAAGAGCTGAAAGGCGCGCGCATCGCCGATTCCGCCTTCATGGACCTGACTACCGGCGAGGTGTGGAATCCCTTCCCGCCGGAGTATTACCCGGTGCAGGTGAATGGCGACAACCTGACGATCCTTTACCGAAAACCCGGGCGTGCCGAGGATATCATCCTGTGGGATATCCGCGCGGAAAAGGCGCTGGTGACGCTGCCGAGCGACGGCTGGGGGCCGGCCTGGTGGCACTTCCTCTGCGACGGCCGGCGGGCGATCTTCGCACAGTGCAAAGGTGAAGGCGGGTATGCCGGGCATTATCAATCTCGCATGTTTCTGGTGGGCGACGATGGCAGTTGCGAGCCTATCTTCGCGACCGATGGCGCCATCTGCAACCACGTGCAGTGCCACCCCACCGATCCCAACGTGTTCGCCTATGTCAAATGGCCGACGCCGTGGAGCTACCAGCCGCAGGTGATCCGCATCCGCACCCTGGACGGGACGTATGACGAACCGCTGGCGCTGCCGGACGGCGCGGTGCGACCCGGCCATGCCTCCATCGGCCTGCAGCGCGACCATTTCCTGTGGACGCCGGACGGCGCGCGCATCGCCAGCTACGTCTCGCCGCTGGAAAGCGCGGAAGGCTGCGCCGATCACTTCGACTTCGGCTGGCAGCTCAGCGCGACGGATTGGCGCACCGGCGAGGACTTGTGCATCTCTTATCCGCCGCATCGCTGGGGGTGCAACTTTACCGTCTCGCCCGACAACCGCTACGTGGTCAGCGCCGGCGGCAAAGCGTTCCAGTGCCTGTACGCTGTGGAAATTGAAGGTTTGCGAGACGGCTGGAACGAGCATGTCCTCTGCGCTTACCCGCGCACCGACGTGGATGGCGACAACCTGGGACTGTTTCACATGCCGTGGGTGCTGCCCGACCAGAGCGGCGTGCTCTTCACCGCCGGTTGGAATGGGCCGGAAACCGGCGTATACTTGGTTGAGTGGCCGCAGGACGGGCCAACCATTCGGTAAGCCCGGAGATAGCCTATGTCATATGTGCCGAAGCCTGTTGCTCCCACCAGCGATTACCTGGGCGGCGCGCACTACTTCCCGGGTTGGAAGCATGGCGCGCACTGGGGCTGGCAAAAGATCGAGCCGTTTCCCGAGCGAAAGCCGCTGCTGGGGTGGTATGACGAAGACAACCCCGAGGTGACCGATTGGGAGATCAAGTGGGCGCTCGAACACGGCATCCAATAATTGGAACGAGTGGGGCGAAGGCCATTACCTTGCGCCGCAAGTCACCGATGACTTCGGCTACCTGCAGGCCGTGCGCGAGGTGTTCACCCACTGTGACAACCAGCCTGACTACCGCCTGCCCCCGGAGCTTGGCCTGGGGCCGTATGACGCGGGATATGCCGCAAGCAAGGAGTGATAATGCGATTGAGCGCCTCCTTCAGCATCGATCCCCGCGAGAACTGGGTGATCCGGCACAACCGCGAAGCCCGCGAGGTGCTGGAAGCTTACAGCGCCGACCGCCCCATCCGCGTGCCGTTGCTGACGGGTGAGTGGTTCGGGCAGCACGGGTTTTACGCGGATGAATCGAAGCTCGATTATCGACAATATTATACCGACCCGGAGACGATGCTGGCGGTGCAGCTCGAAGCAGCCCGGCGCCGGCGTGAGCTGCCCATTTCCGACATCGTGCTGGCGGAAGCGCCGGAGCGGTGGCCGGTGAGCGTGGACCTGTGGCCGGTGGTGGCGCCCGGTTGGGTGGGGTGCCGGATAATGTATCGCTCCGAGGCGGTGATCGCGCACGAAGGATTGCACCTGTCAAAAGCGGATGCCGACGCCATGGCAATGCCTGACCCGGCAACGGGCGGGCTGTTGAGCACCACCCGGCGCTTTGGGGATGGGCTGCGCCAGCGCTGTGACGGCATGACATATCTGGGTCGGCCGGTGGGGCCGATCCAGCACGGCGTGGGCACGGGCGGCTTCTTCTCGCTGGCGCTGGATCTCCGCGGCGAAGAGATCATGGCCGACATGTATGACGACCCGGAATTCGCCGGTCGTTTCCTGCGTAAGGTAGCCGGCTGGACGCTCGGGCTGGCCTGTACCTGGCAACATATCACCGGCGGCTCAACGCCCGTTTCCAGCAGCGGTCCTGAGCCGATGTATGTCAGCGACCATGGCATCGACATGTTGTCGGCCAATACCTATGAAGAGTTCATCGTTCCAATCATCAAGGAGTGCAATGCGCGCCTTGGAACGGCGGTACCGACGGCGCTGCATCACTGCGGGCACGGCGCGCACCTCTTCCCGGTGATCAAGCGCCATTTCGGCCTGACTTCCATCCACGCGCTGACCTGGCCATATGTGGACATCGCGAAAGTCCGCCGCGACCTGGGCGAAGAGGTGCGCATCCAGGCGTTGATCGCCGATTCCATCATCCAGCTCGGGCCCACCGAGCAGATCCGTGAATCCGTAAAGGAAGTGATGAAGGCCAGAGGCCACGGCGGTTTCGCCCTCATCCTCGGCGACATGCTCCCCGGCACCCCGCTCGAACACCGGCTGGCACTGTATGAGGCGGTGAAGGAATTCGGAGGTTATTAATCCCTGGGAGCGCCGGCAACTTGCCCCGATCAATCGGGGTCTCTTGCCGGCATGATTACGAGCCTGCTTTCGCCTATAAAGTTTTTCGAGAGCCGGCGCTCAAAGGCCCTGAAGGCGATAAACGTGCTCATAATCGTGCCGGCAAAAGATGCCGGCGCTCCCAGGGGTGTTATGCCGCTTTCCGCTCTTCACCGGCTTCCAGGTTCAGCACGGCCAGCGCGCCTTCCAGCACGGCATCGGTGACCTTGCGCGGCTTGCGGGCATCGCCGATCACGATGACCTGCGCCACGGCGCCTTTCAGCTTCTCCGGCAAGTCGTCGTTGACCACGGAACCCAGGCAGACCACCACGGTATCCGCCGGGATGGTGTCTTCGCCGCCGGGGCGCTCCACATACACCTGGCCTTCACCGATGCGCATGATCTTCGTTTCGGTCTGTACCTGCACGCCCAGCTTGCCCAGACGCTCCAGCAGCAGCTCGCGCTCCCCGCGTGGGGCATCGACGGCGATGGTCTCCAGCATCTCCGCGATGATCACCGGATGGCCGCGGGTAGCCAGGTATTCTGCTGTTTGCGCGCCCGCGCACCCGCCGCCGGTCACCACCACGCGCCCGCGCGCCATGGCCTTTCCCTCCAGTAAATCACGCGCCACGATCACGTTCTCACCCTGCGCGCCGGGAATGGTCAGACGCACCGGCGCGGCGCCGATGGCCACGACAGCCACGTCCGCGCCCAGCTTCCGCGCCAGCTCCGGCGTGACCGGCGTATTCAGCCGCACGTCGATCCCCAGCCGCGCCAGCTCCTCCTCCTGGTGCTCGCGCAGCTCCTGCCAGCCGGGCCGATACGGCGCCGTCGCGGCGGCAATCAACTGCCCGCCCAGGTGGTCGAGCTCCTCGCACAGGGTCACCCTGTGACCGCGTTCCTTCGCCGTGATGGCGGCCTGCATTCCCGCCGGCCCGCCGCCGGCGACCAGCACCCGCCGCCGGATGGCCGGTTCCATCGCGAATTCCTGCTCGCGGCTGCACGCCGGATTCACCGTGCACCACACGTCCTGCTGCTCAAACAGCCGGCTGATGCAACCCTGGTTGCAGGCGATGCAGGTGTTGATCTCACCGGAGCGGTCGTCGCGCGCCTTGTTCGGCCAGTCCGGATCGGCAAGGAGCAGCCGGCCCAGCGCCACGAAATCCGCCTTGCCGCTTTTGATGATCTCCTCCGCCATCTCCGGCGTGCGAATTTTGCCCACCGCGATCACCGGGATGCGCGCTTCCTCCTTGACGCTCGCTGCCAGCGAAACCAGCGGTCCGTCCGGCACCGCCATCGGTGGAATCATATAGCCGTGGTCGTAGGAGGCGTAGTTCCCCGCGGAGATATGCACGGCGTCCACCCGCAGCGCCTCCAGCCGCTTGACGATGCGCACGGTGTCCTCGATGGTGAGCCCCAGCGGCACCTGCTCGTCGCCGGACAGGCGCACGGTGACAGGAAAGTCGGGGCCAACGGCCTTCCGCACCTCTTCAACCACCTCCGTCAGGAAGCGCAGGCGGCTCTCCCACGATCCGCCGTATGCGTCATCCCGCGCGTTGGAGAACTCGGAGAGGAACTGGGTGATCAGGTAGCCGTGCGCTCCGTGCAGCTCCACGAAGTCGCAACCGGCGTCCTTCGCCCGCAGCGCCGCCAGCGCAAAGGCGGTGATCAGCGTGCGAATCTCCTCAACGCTCAACGCGCGCGGCACTTCGCCGATGGTGGGATCGGGCAGACCGGACGGCGCGACGGGGTGCTTGCCGGTAATGGCGGAGGAGGTTTGCCGGCCCGCATGAAATAACTGCGGGCCGATCACCGCGCCATGCTCGTGCGCCGCCTTCACCAGCTCGCGCAAGCCGGAGATGGCCGCGTCCGTGTGCAGGCCTAATTGATGGCTGAATCCCCGGCCTTCCGGGGTGATATACGACGCCTCCAGAATCAAGGCGCCGACCCCGCCGCGCGCGATCCGCGCGATGTGCGCCAGGTAGCGCGGGGTCGCCAGCCCGTCCTCGGTGGCATAGTTGCGCACCATCGGCGCCATGAACAACCGGTTTTTGATCGTCATCCGGCCAATCTTGCCGGGGGAAAACAGCGTGGTGAATGGCACAGTGCCTCCTTTTCAGTTCGGAGCTCCGAGTCCGGAGTTCGAAGTTCTGTTCTCTTCCACCGTTAACTCTGAACTTCGAACTCCGAACTCTCGAACTCTCCTTCATGCGGCGCGTTGCTCGCCGCCTTCGCCGCTCCACTGAAACAGTGGGTTGAACTCCGCCGGCAGTTGCGCCCGCATATCGGCGATCTCGCCCGGCGAGACGGCGTCGATGATGACCGACATCACCGCGCGAGCATGATACACGGCGTCGGGATAGTCGGCGCTTTCGCGTTGCGTCACCCGCTCGAAGAACTCGCGCGCCGACAGGCTCTCACGCTGCTTCGCCTGCGTGAGGAAAAAACCGATCTCCGCCGGCAACTGGGCAGCCAGGTTATTCGCTTCCGCGCCGAACAGCCGCTCGCCCAGCGTCTGCAATACCGCGTGGATGGCGTGCACCGCTGCGCCGGTCGATGCCAGCCGCGCGCGATGTTGCACCTGTCCGACAAACTCATCGTATTGCATGACCGCTCCTTTCGGCACACATTGTAACAGGGCAGATTGTCCAGGAATGCCCGGTAGCGCAACATCGATGGTCCGTGTCCATGCGTTATATGGCAAGCCCCTGGAAATTACTTCGCGCTTTTTTTCACGATGCTGCCTGCACTATGACTTTCGTCATAGTATCGCGGCGCCTGCGCCGGTATGATCTTCTCGAAATCCAATCACCGGGCGGCTTCGGCAACCAACACGAAATCTGCGCTCAGTGGCGAAAATTCGCGAATTCATATTAGAGGAGGACATCGGCGAATGTTCTGTTACCAATGCGAGCAAACAGGCAGGGGAACCGGGTGTTCCCAGTTCGGCGTATGCGGAAAAGATCCGCGAACCGCCGCGCTGCAGGACCTGCTGATCTACGGCGTGAAGGGGCTGGCGCAATATGCGCACCGCCTGCGCGCGCTCGGCATCATCGATCGCGAGATCGATGTGTTCACCACGGAAGTGCTGTTCACCACGGTGACCAATGTGAACTTCGATGCGGAACGGCTGACAGACATGGCGCGAAAACTGGCGGCGACGCGCGACCGCGCGAAGGCGCGCTACCTGGACGCCTGCGCGCAGCGCGGCATCGCGCCGGACACTGTAACCGACCCGGCCGCCTGGGAACCCGCGGACACGTCCGACGGTCTCGTGCAGCAGGGCGATGAGGCGGGCATTCTCAACAGCGTATCTCGCTTTGGCCCGGACGTGGCCGCGCTGCTCGAGCTGATCCTCTATGGGGTGAAGGGCACGGCCGCCTACGCAGATCACGCGCACGTGCTGGGACAGGATGACGACGAAGTCTACGGTTTCTTCCACGAAGCGCTCGATTTCCTCACGCGGGAGCAATACGCGCTGGACGAGCTGGTCGGCATGACGCTGAAGGTCGGCGAGGTGAACCTGAAGGTGATGGGCCTGCTCGATGCCGCCAACACCGGCGCCTACGGGCACCCGGAACCGGCGAAGGTCCGCGTGACCCCGGTTAAAGGCAAGGCTATCCTGGTCTCCGGGCACGACTTGAAGGACCTGGCGCGGCTGCTCGAACAGACCGCGGGCACCGGCATCAACGTGTATACCCACGGTGAAATGCTACCGGCGCATGGCTATCCCGAACTGAAGAAATACCCGCATCTGGCCGGCAATTACGGCGGAGCGTGGCAGGACCAGCAAAAGGAGTTCGACGCCTTCCCCGGCGCCATCCTGATGACGACGAACTGCATCCAGATGCCGATGCCGTCCTATCGCGACCGCATCTTCACCACCGGACTGGTGGCGTGGCCGGGCGTGACGCACGTCGCGGACAAGGACTTCTCCCCGGTGATCGCGGCGGCGCAGGCGGCTCCCGGCTTTGCCGAGGACGGCGAGGAACAATACATCACCGTCGGCTTTGGACATAATGCCGTGCTCGGCGTGGCGGGCGCGGTGATCGACGCGGTGAAGAGCGGCGCCATCCGCCACTTCTTCCTGGTCGGCGGCTGCGACGGCGCGAAGCCGGGCCGCAACTACTACACTGAGTTCGTCGAGCAGGCGCCGAAGGATACGGTAATCCTGACCCTCGCCTGCGGCAAGTATCGCTTCAACAAGGGCGACTACGGCGACATCGGCGGCATCCCGCGCCTGCTCGACATCGGGCAATGCAACGACGCCTACTCCGCCATCAAAATCGCGGGCGCGCTGGCCGATGCCTTCGGCGTGGGCGTGAACGACCTGCCGCTCTCGCTCATCCTGTCGTGGTACGAGCAGAAGGCGGTCTGCATCTTGCTGAGCCTGCTGCACCTGGGCATCAAAAACATCCGCCTGGGCCCCAGCCTGCCCGCCTTCGTCACCCCGGCCGTCCTGCAGGTGCTGGTGGATAACTTCAACATTATGCCCATTGGCAATACGGCGGAGGAAGACCTGGCGTCAATCCTGGGCACGCCCGTCGCATAAATTAACGTCGTAGGGCGCGGAGGCCTCTCCGCGCCCTGCCCCCCGAATTTGCACCCGCCACCAAACCATCTGATCCGGTTTCGGTTGATGCAGATTCTATAAGGCGCGGAGGCCTCTCCGCGCCCTACCCACCGAATTTGCACCCGCCACCAAACCATCTGGTCCGGTTTCGGTGGCGGGTCTCTGCTTTTCCCTTGCCAATTTACCGAAAATACCCCATCATATCGGCAGCTTTCTTCCTGCGAGGTGTCTCATGCTGCCGACCATGTCCCTCTACCGCCACCCGGAGATTCAGACGGGCCGGCCTTTTGATTTCGATATCGATGACGACGGCTGGCTGTGGGAAGCGTGCGGGCCGGCACAGTTGTATGCGCACCGGTTGGCCACCGGCGCGGGACGGCTGATCGATATCCCCGAGCCGCGCGGGAAATTCATCAACCACATCCTGGCGTTCCAGGGGAAAATCGTCGGCGTCGTCCCGCACATCACCGAATTGCTGATCTTCGACCCGGCCACCAGCGGGCGCACGTATCTGCCGCTGCCGGGAGACCCCATCGTCTGGTATGCCCGCAAGCTGCCGGACGGGCGGCTGGCGCTGTTCGACCGCAACGAAGGGCACGTTATCTTGCTCGATGATACGGCGAGTCAGCCGCGCGCCGTGCGCTGCCCGTATCCCGGCTCCCCGATCTCCGGGCACATCGCCAGTGGGCAGGTGCTGTCCGACGGCCTGTTGTATATGTTCGTCAGCGACCCGGCGCGCATCATCCGCTTCGACCCGCAGGCGGAACGGTTTGTGGATTGCCTCCCCTTCGCCATCCCGGACGCCGCGCCCGGGGGATTCTTCGATGATGGCCGCGTGATGTATATCTCCGATACCGCCGGGGGGCGGCTGCTGCCGTTCGACTTCCAGACGGAACGCTGGCTGGAGCCGCTGCCGATTCCCGGTTATCGCACGCAGTTCGGCTTCTGCGGCGCGTGCATCAAGTTTCAGGGGCAAGGCTATTACAGCCTGAGCACCTACCGCTTCCCCTCGCGCATCGCCGCCGGCAACCGGGACGAGCTCATATTGCCTGAGGGCTGGGATAAGGGTGTGGACGGCCGGCCGCCGCGGTTCCTCGACCGCCAGCTCGTCTTCGACCCGGCCAGCCAATCGTTCGATTTCCTCACCGTCCCGGCGCAGCCTGACGGTGTCCCGCTTATCTGCTACGGGTGGGCGGATGACAAGCGGTTGATCTTCACCGGCTATGTGATCCCATTCGCGGAGGACGGCGGGCCGAGCGACCGTCCGGGGGACTGGCTGATCTGGCAAAGCATGCCGGTGAAATAGTTTAAATTGTGAAGTAAGTTACCGATGAACCATATGGTTCACCCATGGGCATGAAAATGAGTGGTAGGCGGAATGCCTATCATACCGTTCATACCATTCTATTTTCATAGGAGCTCCTCTGGGGACTGTCCCCGAATCTGGCGCTCGTCCGCAAGAAAATAGAGCCCGCTGCAGGGACTGTCCCCTACGGCAACTGTTTACGAATGTAAGTGTTAATACGCAAAGTTATTGCGGGACCAGGTACAACCCGATATTCTGCCCCTTGAAATTCAGCCGGAACGGCTCGACGGTGAACCCGCGGCTTTTCGCGTAATCGGCGACGCACTGCAGCCAGTGCACACCCGCCGTGGGGATCAACGGTTCGTCGATAATGCAGCACGGTAGCAGGATCACCCGGCGGCGATGCTCCGCGGCGGCGTCGATCATCAGGATGTTGCACCCGTGGGCATGCAGGGCGATGAGCAGGTCGAAGTCGGTTGCCATCTCCGCAATAAAGGGATGGTCCAGGCGCGGCACGCTCGCGGACGGATCGATATGCACCTGTTTCCCCGTCGCCAGGTCTTTATATTTCGCCGGCAAAGCTTGATTCACCGGATCGATCACAGAGGCCTGCCATCTGCTCTGCTGCAGCAGATACGCCATCAGGCCTTTGCCGCCGCCGATGTCGGCCACGCGGCATGGCGCCACATGCTCCACCATCCACGCGTACAGCAGTTGAAAGCGGAATTTTTTCATCATCGGCAGTTCGCGCTTGCCGTCCGGCTGCAGCACCCGCGCCAAATCCGCCGACGCGCGCAATACCTCGTCGGAAATCGACGCGTCTTCCTCCGCCGCAATCTCCAACACGCTCGCGAAAAGCTGCTTCATTCCGACTCTGTCTTTTCGTTTACTCATGCATGGGCAGTCTAACGCAGATTGTGCAGCCGTGTAAAGAATAATAAACGTGATTCATTTCGCAGAATCTTTTCTGGCATCGTAACCTTTCATCTTCCGGCAGGAACCCCCCGCGTCCTGACGAAAATGCAGGTGAGGTATTCCACATGGATCAGAGTCAGGTTATCACGCACGTCATGGAGCCGGCGCTGCCGGGCGCGTATACGGTGGTCACGGTGGCGGGAGCGCAGAAGTGGACGCGGGTGTATGCGACGCCGCTGGAAAATCGACCGTCGCGCTTTCCCGGGGACGGCGGCGCGCGCGAGCACCGGGGGACGCTGGAGCTGCCGGTGGCGCAGCGGACGGGGGAATGCCTGACAGTGGAGATACCGGCGGTGGCGTATTCCGTGTGGGCGTTCCACCTGGAGCCGCGCCTCGATCCTGATTTCACCCTGGTCAATGCCCCGCGGCTGGACTGGGCCTTCCCCTCATTCGCGACACCGGGCGAGGAATTGCGGCTGCAGGGGCGCAACCTGGTGAGCGCCGATCACTATCCGACCGCCGACCCCGCGGAGCCGGTCAGCTTCGGCGGTCTGCTGGAAGACGGCACGCGCGTGGTGGCGCGCAAGGTGGGGGAGAATCAATACCTCGACATCCCGGTGAGCTGCTCCAGCGCGTATGAAGCGCGCTGCCATATTCCTGCCATCCTGCCGGAAGGTGAGTATGAATTCTACGCGCACAACGGCCTGGGCGGCGCTTATGGGTGGTCGCCGGCGCTGCAGGTGACGGTGCAGGCGCGCGAGGCGTGGCCTTCAGATATATTCCGCGTGGATGATTACACCAAGCCGGGGGAAGCTCGGTATCAGGCAGAGGGAGAAACCTTTCCTGCAGGCCGGGGCACCGTCGACGCGGCAATCAAGCGCGCGCTGGCGGCGCTGGCGGCGAACGGCGGCGGCATCCTGGAATTCTCCGCGGGCCGCTATCTGATCGGCGAGACCATCGTGTTGCCGCCCTGCACGGTAGTGCGCGGAGCGGGCCGGGAGCGCACGCTCATTAACGGCGCAATGATCGGCGGCCAGGGACCGTATGTCTTCATCACCGGCGACCGCGACTTCACCGTGGAGGA
>Ga0172369_10004758_pt1 | contig 17045 bp, 16 predicted proteins | sample LakKiv25m_FD_114539 | JGI IMG/M metagenome (GOLD analysis project Ga0172369, IMG submission 114539) | Freshwater microbial communities from Kabuno Bay, South-Kivu, Congo - kab_022012_11.25m | ecosystem: Environmental > Aquatic > Freshwater > Lake | place: Democratic Republic of the Congo...
GTATCAAAGAGTAATTTTCCGCTTTACCTTAAAGAAATGGAATGGCGCTACAATCACCGGCGAGAGAATATGCTCAAACTGCTAATTGATATATACTTTGGTTACTTATCGAACTAATTACCTAAAATTAAGTATTTAATTATTAGTTATTCTTAACCGTAATATTTTTCTACATAGAATCTTATCAACTGCTCAATTTCCGGTATCGCTTCTTTATCGCCCACTCCGACTTTTAACTTTTTTTGCACATCAGCTAAATTGCGTGCGCCCTCTAGAACTGCCTCTTCAATATCTTTGTCCGTGATATTTAGCCGTTTATCAATAACTCGACCGCTCTCAACGATAATTCTCTGCGGCTGGCCGCTTGATCTAAAATAATCATTCATGGCCTTGCGGAAAGCCTTATCAGCCAATACCGAGCAATGAATTTTTCTCTCCGGCAGCCCACCCAGCCTAGCTATAATATCCTGGGGCCTAATTTTTAAAGCTTGATCTATTTTCATGCCTCGGCCCTCCTTAATCATTTCTGAGAACATGGAGGTAGCGGCGATGGCCGAACCGCAGCCGAACGTCCGCCACTTTAAATCTGTGATGCGGTCATTTTTCTTATCAACCTTAACCCACATTTTCATGACATCACCGCAGGCCGGATTGCCTACCTCGCCGACAGCGTCAAATTCTCCGGCCCTAGGATCTTTTAAAAGCAGGTTGCGCGGATTAAAAAAATGGTCCTTAACAATTCCTGAATAGATCCAGGACTGACCGGTAGCTTGATTCATGACATCACTCTTTAAATTTATTTTCTTCTTAATTTTTTTCATATAAAAAATTTATACAGACTTATTTTTTCTTTTTTCCCAATGCGGCCGGCCGCTTTGAACAAAAATTCTGGATGGGCAAGAAATTTTTTGTTCTGGTTTGATATTAAGCGGTGAAATCTTTCTTAGCTTCTTTACTACCCGCGCAAGCGTTTTAACCGTATAATCGATCTCTGCCTTAGTAGTGGCCTTGCCCATGGTAAAACGCAAACTGCCGTGAGCATATTCATAGGGACGACCTAAAGCTAAAATAACGTGCGACGGCTCCAACCGCGATGAATCACAGGCCGAACCGGTTGAAGCGCTAATACCGGCTTCATCTAAATATAACAGCGCCGCCTCGCCTTCAATATCCAAGATGGAAACATTAACATTGTTAGGCAAGCGATTTTTTAAATCACCGTTGATAAAAGATTTATCTATGTTCTTAATTATTTGCTGAAAAAAATAATTTCTTAATTTAATAAGACGGGAAGATTCGCTTAGACGATATTCTTGCGCTGATTCAAGCGCCTGAGCGAAACCGGCTATGCCGGCTAAATTTTCCGTGCCTGATCTTAGGCCCTTCTCCTGCCCGCCGCCAAAAACAATCGGCTCTAAATTAATACCGCGCCTAACGTAGAGCAAGCCCACGCCCTTTGGCCCGTAAATTTTACTGCCATTTAAAGTCATCAGATCTACGCCCAATTTTTTAACGTCCAGATCTAAATAACCGGCCGCCTGGCAAGCATCGGTATGAAAGAAGGGCGGTTCTTGGGTCCCGCGATTATTGGCCGCTTTCCATTTTTTAATTAGCCGAGCGATCTCCTTAATCGGCTGAATCGTCCCGATTTCGTTATTGGCATACATGACGGATATTAGGGTCGTTTCCGGCTTAATAGCGGCTAAAATTTTCTTAGGGCTGACTAGGCCGTTCTCCTCAACCGGTACGACAGTAGCTTTAAAATTTTCTCGGTCGGCTAGCCGTTCAAAAGGATGCAAAACCGCATGATGCTCAATATTGGTGGTTACAAGATGATTGCCTTTAACCTTATTAAATCTAGCTATGCCTAAAATTGCTAAATTATCCGACTCGGTACCGCTGCCGGTAAAAAATATTTCTTCCGGCTGGGAATTTATGATTTTTGCTGCTCGCTGGCGAGATAAATCCAGGGCTTCTTTGGCCCGGCGGCCAGCAAAATGCAAGGCCGAAGGGTTGCCGGAAACTTCATAAAAATAATGCGCCATCGCTTTTAAGACCTCTTTAGTCATCGGCGTGGTCGCGGCATGATCTAAATAAACTCGTTTGATATTTTTTTGTTTGCTTTTTGCCATATAAATTTTAATATATCTTCACCGCTGTGCCGATCGGCGCCCAGCTATACAAGAATTCGGCCGGCCCGACGCCTAGCCTGACGCAGCCATGGGAAACTGGCGTGCCTAAATGATTTTCTCCTTCCTTAGTTCCATCCGGCCAAACCGGCAATTCATGAATGCCGAAATAACCGTGCTGCAGACTCATCCAGTAAGGCATCCACAGGCCGTAATTTGACCAGGCTTTAAGCGCTTTACCGTCTATTTTAAAATTGCCCTTAGGCGTGGAAGAACTCGGCTTGCCGGAGGAAATTTTAAACTCGCCCATTCTAACATCATTTAAAAAATAATAAAGTTTTTGCTCCGGGCCGACATCAATTTCTATCTTCTTAGTTAATTTAGCGCCCGATTCTGAATTCAGCGGATCATAGCTATTGGCCACCTCTTCGCCATCCTGATAACCGTCGCCGTCGGTATCCGGATTAACTAGATTGGTATGAAAATTAAGCTCCATTCGGTCAGACAAGCCGTCGTTATCAGCGTCGCTGTCTTCCAATTTAACTCCGGCCGGATTCAGCGGAGAAAAACCGTTATTTAATTCCTGCCAATCATTATAGCCGTCGCCGTCGGTATCCGCTCGATTCGGATCGGTTTGATATACCTCAATTTCATCTTTATCCGGCACGCCGTCATGGTCGCTGTCTAAATCGGCATTAGCCAGCGCCGGCCCGGCTAAGAGGCATAACAACATAGCTAGGGCGCCAGATTTTAAATATTTAGACATTGGCATGATTGAAGTTAAACTAATTGGCTTAATTTAATCTCTTTCAAGGTTAAATTAATGGCTCGCTCTACTTTAGTTAAAACCGCGTTAACCTCGCAGCGGCATAAATTACTGCAGTAGATTTTTTTATTATCCCCGGTGCAATGAAAAGCATTTAGCTTCCCTTCCAATGCTTTTATTATATCATAAACATCAATTTTCTTCGCGCTTTTAGATAAAATATAGCCACCCTGCGCGCCTTTTATGGCTTTAACCAGTCCGGCTTTTTTCAAATTAGCAAACAGCCTTTCTAGGTATTTCAAAGAAATTTTTTCATCTTTAGCGATGGCCGCCAAAGAAACACTGCCTAATTTAGCCTGTCTGGCTAAATTAATCATGGCTCTTAAGCCGTAAGTTGAACGGGTGGAAAAAATCATAACCTGATTATATTATTTCCTACTAAATTAGTTGGTGTTAATATGGTACCATACCATAAATTTCTGTCAAGGGTTGTTTTTTAAAATTAAAAAGGCGACCGTTGTTCGTTCGGTCGCCGTGAAAATGCTTACTGCCCAGGTAGGATTATTGGGCCTCAAAAATTCTGCCGTCGGCACCAGATGGCCATTCCCGAGCCGGAAGGCCTAAAACATCCGGGGTTAGAGGATGACCATAAGTTCTTTTGCCTCCTCGTTCCAACCGTACCATTCCTTCCTTTTCGTTTATGGCTTCGTTCTGCCAATCCTCTTGCATAATGATGTCTCGCAAAATGCAGATGATGGTGGCAGCGGCCAGTGTTTCCAAACAAGCCCGACGCTTCGGATATGTGGTTTCCACCCCGCGTCGGACTTCGCGGGTATTTCCGCCCAAAACGATTAGAACTCCTTGTTGCACATCAACGTACGGACAGACGTCGAGGAATCCGGTCCGGTTGATAAAATCGGGCACATTGTGCTCGCAATCAGTGTCGAATGCCTGTCGATGCAAACCAAATGGCGTAGCCCAAGCTACGATTCCCCCCAAGGTGTGCTCATGCATAATTTCCACTTTCGCGGCGATCACTATATGCTGCTGACGCCAAAGATCTTCCGGATTACACCAATGAAAGTTGGCACCGACCCCCTGGCTAAGCCGATTGTGATCTTGCAACATTTGACGAACAACACGTTCGCTCACCACCTGTCGAGTAAGATTGATAAAGTGCTGCGGAATCTGCGGTCCTGCGTATGGTCTCATTTTTATCTCCTTTCAAGAGATTTCCCACTACCATAATGGAACACTCCGTGAAACCGATTTCACGGCTTGTGCTGCCGGCTCGAGAAAACCGACTAATGGCTCAACAAACTTGCGTAATGTTGATATCGAAACCATAGCACATTTTTTGATTTATGTCAAGACCTTGATAAAAAATCAGCTCTCTGCTATATTTAAAGCAGTCAAATCCTATTTGATTTTTTTAATTCTTAATTTGAAATTCGTAATTCGAAATTTCTCTATCATATGGCGCATAAGAAAGCAGGCGGCTCTACTACATACGGCCGCGATTCTCGCAGTCAACGCTTAGGCGTAAAAATTCAGGATGGCGATTATGCCAAAGTCGGTTCAATTATTATCCGCCAACGCGGCTCAAAATACCGGCCGGGCAAGAATGTCCGCCAAGGCAAGGATGATACTCTCTTCGCTATGAAGGCCGGCCTGGTGAAATTCGCCACTAAAAAAATCCGAAAATACGATAATAGCTTGGTGGCCGCGAAAATAGTTAATGTAATGCCGCAAAAGTAATATTCTTAAAATAAAAAAAGAAAGCCGTTTTATCCGGCTTTCTTTTTTATTATTAAAAAATATTCTCTTTATTTCTCCTTGCCGCAGACCCTGATAAATTCTACGAATAAAGGATGCGGGTCAAGCGGACGGGAAATATATTCAGGATGAAATTGCGTACCGATGAAAAAAGGATGATTGGTGATTTCCACCGCTTCTACGATTTTACCGTCCGGCGAAGTGCCGGCGACTTTTAAACCGGCCTTTTCATACTGAGCGCGGTACTTACTATTAAACTCATACCTGTGGCGATGACGTTCGGAGACTGTCCCCTTTTTGCCGAACTTAGAGTAAGCCGCGGCTAAGTGCGTGCCGGCCACGATTTTACAGAGCCAGCCGCCTAAGCGAATCGTACCGCCATATTGTTTTTTGGCAATCAGCTCTTTCTGGCCCAGCATAATATGAATGACCGGATAGGCGGTCTTGGGATCGACCTCTTCGCTATTAGCACCCTTAAAGCCTAAAACATTTCTGGCAAACTCAATTACCGCCATCTGCATGCCGTAGCACAAGCCGAAGTAAGGCACATTATTTTCCCGGCAATACCGAATGGTTTTTATTTTTCCTTCCGAACCGCGCGAACCCCAGCCCTGCGGCACGATGATGCCGTCAAACTTTTTTAAAACCTTAACGCCCTGCTTTTCCACGTCTTCGGTATTAAGCCAATGCAGGACCGGCTTGATATTATTGGCCGCGCCGGCGTGCTTAATAGCCTCAATCACGGAAATATATGAATCGGCCAGGCAAAAATCCCCGGTGGAAAAATACTTGCCGACTATACCGATATTAACCTGCTTCTTGGCGGTTTTTATTTTTTTGATCATTTTGCGCCAATCAACTAAATCTTTCTTTTTCTTGGACAAATTAAATTTTTCTAAAATGCGCTCACCCAATCTGTCTTTTTCAAAGTTAACCGGCACTTCGTAAATCGAACTTATGTCCGGCGCGCTAATAACATCGCTTTCCTGAATATTGCAAAAAATCGCCAGCTTCCGGCGGCGCGGCGCGTCGATTGAGGCCACGGACCGGGCGATAATAAAATCAGGCTGGATACCGGCTGAATTTAAGGCTCTGACCGCGTGCTGGGTCGGCTTAGTCTTCATCTCGCCGATAATCGACGGTACGGGCAAAAATGACACCATAATGAACAAAACATTATTCGGTTCAGCCAGATGCATCATTCTAGCCGCCTCTAAGAAAAGCAGATTTTCATATTCACCGACTGTGCCGCCGATTTCTATGAGCATAATATCGGCCTTGTCTTTAGCCGCGGCATTTTTTATCCTTTTAATAATTTCATTGGGAATATCCGGCACCACCTGCACGCAACGACCGCCATATTCAAGATTGCGCTCCTTAGCGATGACGGCGGAATAAATCCGACCGGTGGTCATATAATTTTCCCGGTGAATATTTTTGTTTAAAAACCTCTCGTAATTGCCGACGTCCTGATCGGTTTCGTCGCCATCTTCGGTAACGAAAACCTCGCCATGTTCTACCGGATTCATGGTGCCGGCATCAACATTAATATAAGGATCAACCTTAATGGCGCTGGTGTTATAACCTTTGGAAACTAAAATACGGCCGATGGAGGCCGTAGTAATACCCTTGCCCACGCCGGACATGACGCCGCCGACTACAAAAATGTATTTCACTTCTTTACCGGTTTTTTTGTTTGCCATATTAATATAATATTTATTTCTTATTCAAAATTTCCACCGCCTTGTCCATTTGCTGATCATTATTTTGGTTATAGTCATCAGCCGTCAAATCGACCTCAATATCCGGTTCGATCCCCTGCCCATTAATATTATTGCCGTTCGGCGTCAACCATTTAGCCACGGTAATTTTTACCGATGAGCTGTCCTGTAATTCTTCCAGAGTCTGCACCGAACCCTTGCCGAAAGTCTTTTTACCGACCAGCGTAGCCTTGTTATAATCCTTTAAAGCGCCAGAAACGATTTCCGAGGCCGAAGCGCTGCCTTGATTGACTAAGACTACTGTCGGAAAATCCTTTAACCTGGCTCGGCCGCGATTCAAATATTCATTCTTCTTATCCGGATTAAACTGTTCGGTCACGACGATACCATGCTCAATCCATTCACTGGCTACCTCAATGGCTGTTTCTAGGTAGCCGCCCGGATTATTTCTTAGATCTAAGATTATGCCCCGAGGATTGGCTTCTACCGCTTTTTGCACCGCTTGTTTAAATAAGACCGACGTATCATCATTAAAATTACTTATGGTAATGACAAAGATGCCGTCGTCGCGCAGCTGTGTTTTAATGCTTTTAACTAAAATAACCTGCCTAGTGATCTTAAAATCTTTAGGCTGGTCAAAGCCTTCCCTAAAAATTGTCAAAGTGACTTCCGTGCCCTTGGGCCCGCGGATTAAGCTCACCGCTTCATCAACGGCCAAGCCGGCCGTTGACTTACCATCAATGGCGTAAATCTTATCGCCAGATTTCAAACCGATTTTTTCTGCCGGCATGTCGGCCAAGGGCGCAATAATGGTTATAATGTCATTCTTTTTGCCAATTTCGGCGCCGATGCCTTCAAAGGTCCCGGCTAAATCATTAGAAAATTCCTGGGCTAATTTCGGCTCCATGAAAACCGTATAAGGATCGCCGGTTGATTCAACTAAACCCTTAAGCGCGCCGTAAAACATGGTTTTATCATCTAGCTTATCCCGATCAACATAATCTTCTTTCAATAAATCCCAGACACTCCAAAACAGATTAAAATCCACATCCTGCGTCAGCTTATTGGCCGGCGCCGTAACATATTTATTATAAACTTCACCGAAGTAATTGGCTTCTTTAATGCTAGCCGCTTTAATCAGCTCATTCTTCTGCGCCGCTATCATGCCGCCAGAGAAGGCGGCTGCCAATAAAATCAAGCATAATAAAATAAGCCAAATGATTCTTGATGGCTTGCGTTTTCTTTGCTTATCTAAAACTGGCTGATTATTTTGATAATTCATGTAAATAATTTACCAACTACTCTTTTATAATATCATATTCCGCTACTGCCGCCAAACTTAATGGGATTGAAAAAATAGCTCGTTTAGGCTATGATAAAACCAGACTATAATAAACTGCCTACTTCATAATATTACCTCTCCGAGACCTAGCCTGTCAATTGTAAATTATTAATAAACCCATTTTCTATGTCTAACTTTATTATTAACGGCGGCCGCAAGCTTCACGGCATTATTAAAACCAATTCAGCGAAAAATTCAGCTGTAGCCATACTCTGTGCTTTGCCTATGATTAAAGGAAAAACTATTCTGACATCCGTGCCGCGCATTGAAGAAGTCAAGCGCATTATTGAAATACTGGCCTCTCTGGGGCTAAAAATAACTTGGCTAGGCAACAACAAGCTGGAAATTATAAACTCCGGTCACTTATCCCCCGAGACTATTAACCGCGACTCATATAAAAAAACCCGATCGGCTATTCTTTTAATCGGCGCCTTGTCTTCACTCTATAAAAATTTCTCCCTGCCGAAAATCGGCGGCTGTCAGTTAGGCGGCAGAACCGTTAATCCCCACATTATCGCCCTAAACCATCTAGGCATTAAAGTTAAACTGGTTAACGGCCGATTTCATGTTAGCCGCGGCCAGATTCGCAACTCCAGTTTTACTATGTACGAATCCGGGGATACGGCCACAGAGAATGCCATTCTGGCCGCTGTTTTATCTTCGGGAACGAGTGAAATAAATTTATGCTCATCAAACTACATGGTGCAGGACCTTTGTTATTTTTTAGTCCGAGCCGGCGCAAAAATCAAAGGTATTGGCACAACTAAACTCATAATTACCGGGGTCAAAAAACTCCGATCGATAAACTACCCTGTTATGCCAGACCCGATAGAATCCATGGCCCTTATCTCCATAGCTATCACTACCGGCTCAAAGCTTAAGATCACTCATTGTCCGATAGAATTTTTAAGCCTGGAGCTGGAAAAACTTCGATTAATGGGACAAAAAATAAAAACCGGCCGGCCGTATAAGTCGGCTAACGGACAATTTTCTTTAATTGATATAGAAATCACTCCTTCAAAGCTAAAAGCCCTGCCTGATAAAATTTATGGACGGCCATTTCCGGGACTGAATATTGATAACTTACCTTTATTCCTGCCCATCTTAACTCAAGCTACGGGGGCGACCTTAGTGCATGATTGGGTTTATGAAAATCGCGCCATCTATTATATCGAAATGAATAAATTTGGCGCTAATATTACTCTCCATGACCCGCACCGCGTTACCGTTGTCGGCCCGACTAAGCTGAAACCAGCGGAGATAATCTGCCCGCCGGCGCTTAGACCAGCCATCAATTTGTTAATTTGCATGCTAGCGGCCAAAGGCGAATCGATTCTCTATAATTCATATTCAATCGACCGCGGCTACGAGAACATCTACGAACGCCTGAATAAACTCGGCGCGGATATTAAAAGGATTGATTAGGATACCGTGCCTGTTGGTGAATATTTATAAACAATTATGACCTTAAAAGTTAGAAGAATACTTAGCTTGGTTTTTATCCTGCTGTTTATTGTCATCACTCCTCTGATAGTGCTTTACGCTGCCGGCTACAGAATCAGTAAGAATGGCCTGGCTATTCAAAGAACCGGCCTGTTTGTTATTGATTCTTATCCCAGCGGCGCTAAAATTTTCCTCAACGGCCAAGCCCAAAAAAAAATTATTAATTTTTTATTCCATAAAAATAATTTCATCACCACGCCAGCTAGAATCAAAAATCTTCTACCCGGAGAATATGAGCTATCGCTTGAACTTGACGGCTACTGGGGCTGGCAAAAAAAATTGACTATTAACCCCGGGGCTGCGACTTTCGCCGAAGACATTTATTTATTTAAAAATAATTTGCCAGCGCAAATACTGTCGGCCGAATTTAAATCTATAAATTTATCGCCCGATAAGAATCTGGCCCTAGCCTCTTCCTCCGGCCGGCTTATCTTATTTAATCTAGCTGACGAAACCAGCCAAATAATCGATCAAGACGATTCAACGAGAGAAAATGTCGCTTGGTCAAGCGACGGCCAAAAGTTAGTAATTGGCCATTATCTTTACAATTTAAATGATTTAAAAGCTAGAGTCGATTTAAATAAGATATTAAGCGGCTTTAACTATAAATGGCAAGACAACATTTTATACTTTAAAAATCAGACTTCAATTTATCAACTCAGCGGAAATAACCTGCCGCTAAAAATATTCGGAGATAAAAAAATTGATGACTTCTTAATTAAAAATCGCTATTTATATTTAATTAATCAGCCGGAGGCATCGGCTAATTCATTGGAAATTATAGATACCGCTTCTGGCGAAAAAATAAAAAATATTGGCCTACCGGCCTCGGCTGATTATTCTTTCATCAATCCGAAACATAGCTTAATTAACCTTTATGACAAAAACCACCAGATTCTTTATCTAATTGACCCCTCGACCGATTATTATTCGCCAATCCGGGAAATTATTAACAATGTAAAAAATGCTTCTTGGATTGACAACGATAATCTGCTCTACGCTAACGACTTCGAGATCTGGCTTTATAATTTAAAAACAAAAGATAAAAATTTAGTAACCAGGGTCAGCACCGTAATAGACAGCGCCCTTATACACCCTAGCCAAAACTATATTATCTATTCTACCTCCCAGACCATCAATGCTATCGAGCTGGACGAGAGAGGCAAAAAAAATACTACCGAATTAGCAAAATTTGATTTAATCGGCCGCCCAGTTTTAAATGCCAAGGGCGATATTCTTTATTTCCCGGGTAAAATCGGCCGAACGGAAGGATTGTATAAATTGTTGATACAATAAAGTCGCTGTAAAAAATAAAAACAGCCAGCAAATTGGCTGTTTTTATTTTTTTAATCTCTATATTATTTTAATTGCCAAATCCATTTATCTAATTCATCGCGATCAGCCTTATTAATCAGATAGATATTATCGCTCTGCCCCCGTTTAGCATAATATAAATCATCTCGCTTATCACCAATCATCAAAATATTGTCAATCGCTTCACCGGTGGCTTCTATAATTATCAAGTGTTTCTCTAACCCAGTGCCGGTAAAATTTTGCTCAGGAATTTCCACTGCCGCCAGATTAGCCATAATCTGCGCTATCTTACCTATCTTGGCCTCATCTACGGCAAATTTTTCCGGTAAAACCCCGCTCCATTTCCCCTCTTTAAGCTCTACGGTAAACTCGCGATTAGGATATTGAAATCTGATTTTATTTATTTTTTCTTTAGCCGAAGAAAAAATGGTTAAGTCTCGCCACTCCTCCGGCGTAAAAGCGCCTCGCAAATCGGCTTTCGCCAAATAAACAGCCGGCGACTCTAGAACTGAAACATAAGATCCGCTATAATCTCCGCTCTGCGCGCCGATTATAAAATCAGCGACCGTTTTATCATTTAAATAAATTTTAACATTTAAACCGCTGTCGTCCAGTTCAAATTCATTTTTTCTCTCCGAGTTATTACTGACTAATTCCAAATCTTCTTGACCGGCTCGGTCAAGGCTGGATAAAATTTCAGCCATCGCAACCGGATCAGCATAAAAATCCTTACTATTATTATATTTCCATTTAGCTATCCCCGAACCGGTCAAAATATCATCCTGTTTAGCTAGAGTTACTGTCTGACCGGCTGAAATGATTTCCATTTTATTGATTTTAGATGTATCAATTTTAGTAAAAAAATTCTTTGGCTTGCCTAAATTATTCTGCCACTCCCTAAGCGGCCCCTGATAAAGGTAAGCTAAAGCGATTAAGACAATTAATACTCCTCCTAAAATTAAAGTTTTTCTGTTCATATGAATATTAATTTTTAAGTTTATATTTCATCTTCCATTTTCACTCTTCTCCTTAAAAAATATCGAGCCAAGCCGAATAATATGACGATAACGGTTAAACCGAAAATATTAACATATCTTATCGCAGCCTTAACCGGCTCGCTTATTTCTTTAAGCGGCCGCTCAGTTATACCCTTGGAGCGGATGGCAATCAAATCATCGCCTAAGCTAAAACTATCAACTACGTTTTGCAAAAAAACTAAATTGTCTGGATAATTTCTTAAAAAATTATCGCTGATAAAATCACTGTCGCCGACTAAAATCAAACGGCCGGAACCATTAGACTGGCTAAAGGCGCTAGTAAATTCACCGGCTAAAGATACGGCCAAATTAAATTTCTCCCTGGGCCCGTTAGCAATCTCCGCCTGCGGTGATAATTGAAAATTATCAGCTACGGCCATGGCTCGCTCGGAGCTACTGGCTAAAATGGAAATCTTCAAATCCTTTGTTTTTTGAGCGTCTAAGCTAATTGAAGACGCCCAAGGCAGAACTAAGCCTTCTAATCTGGCTACGGCGATATTATTCTGGTCAAAGCCGGATTTAACGACTTTCGGCCAATACGGATAATTAGTGGAAAATGTAACAAAACCCTGGCTAAATGAAGCCATGCCGTTATTAACATCCAAAATTAAATCATTGTTGAGCTTAGCGCCGTAACCAGCCAAAATTTTATTCAAACCGGTATCGTTGGCTTTAGCTTCTAGCCCCTGGCTAACCGTTACCCCGTCAGCTAATACAACCAAAGAACCGCCCCCTATTAAAAAATCATCAATCGCCTTTAGCTCTTCATCAGAAAAGTTCTCTCTCGGACCGATGATAATCAGCGTATCTAAATTATTCGGAATTTTCTTGTCAGCCGCGAAATTTACTATCGCCACATCGTAAACCTCGTTTAGCCTGCTAATAATCGCGCTGTTAGCCGTCTCTGGCGACGCGCCGTTACCCTGCCAAAAACCAATCTTGGCCAACCGATCACTGGTAATTTTTTTAATAGCCGAAGTAATTTGATATTCAAAATCATGAGTACTGTCAACAACCGGTAGGACCTGACTTTTTTCGCCGTATTTAACCGCTAAGCCCAAATAGCCATTAACCACTTGATATTTATCTTTTTCTAAAACGTTAAACTGCAATTCGGGTATACCGGCCATATATAAATCCTGTTTGGTGGTTTCGTCGTCTCCCGGATCAATAAATTCCACTCTGACCTGGCCGCCGGCGAAACTCACATATTCATCGAGAATATCAGAAACTTCCTGCCTTAAATTCAAATATTGTGACGGCAGATTAGAGGAAAAATAAACTTTTATATTAACAATGTCTTTTAAACTAGCCACCGCCTTCTTGCTGGCCTGAGAAATTGAATAATCCCGATTCTCTGTTATATCAAAACGGTAAAAAATGTTATAAGAAAAAAAATTGACCATGATTAAAATGCCGATGACGATTATGATCAAGGCCGGAGAATTAATTTTCTTCAAAAATTTATTATTCATTTTCATAATTTATTTCCAGCTTCTCTTTTCCATCACTCTGACATTAAGCCACAAAAATAAAAACATAAATGATAGATAATAGATGACATCCTTAGTATCAATTATACCCTTAGCGATATTGTTAAAATGGCTGCCCAAGCCTAAAAATCTCATAACCGGGGCGAGCGCGGCTGGCGCGCCGGCTAAAACGAAGTCGGCGCCGACGATGAAAGCGATAAAGCAAGCTGCCAAGCCTAAAATAAAAGCGATAATTTGATTCTTGGTTAAGCTAGAGATAAACAGGCCTAAAGCCAAATAAGAACCGCCCAAGAATAAAGCGCCCAGATAACCGCCGATCACCGGGCCAAGATCCAAATTACCGAGCCAAGCCGCGGAGAATGGTATGGTTAAAGAAAGCAGTAAACTAAAAAATAAAAAGACTAAGGCACCTAAAAATTTAGCTAAGACGACCTGCCAATCGGTTAGGGGCAAGGTTAATAAAAATTCAATCGTACCGCTCTTCTTTTCCTCGGCCCAAAGCCGCATAGTCAGGGCCGGCGCTAAAAATAAAAACATCCAAGGCAAAAGCGAAAAATAACCTCGCATGCTCGCCTGGCCGATGATAAAGAAGGAATTAAAAAATAACCAATTACCCACCACTAAAAAAACGCCGATAAAAACATAAGCGATCGGAGAATTAAAATAAGACATCAACTCTTTTTTAAAAAGGATATAAATAATTTTTGAGTATTCTTTTTTCATAATTAAATTATTTTGTCAGCTCTCTAAAGGCTTGCTCTAGGCTGCCGTAATTCTTCTCCAGCTCTCCGGGGGTTCCCTGCCCGACGATTCTGCCATTATTAATAATTATCACCCGATCGCAGGTAGCGCTGACTTCGCTTAAAATATGAGTGGAAAAAATTACGGTTTTTTCCCGGCCGATGGTTTTAATTAAATCGCGAATTTCCACGATTTGATTCGGGTCCAAACCGGTAGTCGGTTCGTCTAAAATTAAAATATTCGGCTGATGCATAATTGCCTGGGCTAGGCCGACGCGCTGGCGAAAACCTTTGGAAAGTTCATCAATCGGCCGGTGCCAAACCTTAACTAAACCGCAAATCGTCCGCACTTCTTTCAGCCGCGGCTTAATTTTATCTTTAGTTAGACCGCGAATCTCGGCAACAAACCGCAGATATTCAGAAACTTTCATATCTTCATATAGAGGTACGGTTTCCGGCAAATAGCCGATCTGACCTTTAGCGGCTAACGAATTAGCGGCCGTATCTAGGCCGTCAATCAGAATACTACCGGAGGTGGCCGGCCAAAAAGAAGTTATAATCTTCATGGTAGTAGTTTTACCGGCGCCATTCGGACCTAAGAAACCTAGAATCTCCCCCTTGGCCACGCTAAAACTCAAATTATCCAAAACTAAATTCTGGCCGAATTTTTTAGTTAAATTTTTTATTTCTATCATAGAATTATAAGTATGAACTACAGGGTTCATCTAAATTCATCCAGCACGGCCGTTAAAATTATAATCTTGCCATCGCGGAAAACCCTTAAACCGATTTTGTCGCCCGGTTTGTATTTCTGTATCACCGATATTAAAGTCGTCTTGTCTTGGATTTTTATACCATTTACTTCCATAATAATATCTCCCGGCTTTAACCCGGCCTTTTCGGCAGGCGAATCAGGTAAAACCGCCGGCCCGCCTTTTTCGTCGGTTGATATCCAGGCGCCCGTATCTTTAGCCAATTTATATTCACCGGCTATTTCCGGAGTTAACATATGATATCTTATGCCTAGGCGCGGCCTGACGATACGCCCAATTTCACGCACGGATTTTATCACCGGCTTAGCATCATTAATCGGAATAGCAAAACCGATAGATGAGCCGGCCTGATCAATAGCCACATTAATTCCCATAATATTGCCGTTTAAGTCAATCAGCGGCCCGCCCGAATTACCAAGATTTATATCAGCGTCGGTTTGGATAACATTGTCCAAAGTTTCGGATAAGTTACGGCTCTGATCAGAAGCTTCAATGCTGCGCCCTAATCCGCTAACTATACCCTTGGTAGCGCTATTTTGATACCGACCTAGGGCGTTGCCGATCGCCACCACGGTTGTGCCGATAGCTAACTTATCGCTATCGCCTAAGTCAACGTATGGTAAATTTTTATCAAAAATCTTCAACACCGCCAAATCATTGATCGGGTCCTTGCCGATAAGCTGGGCGTAGTACTGCTTGCCGGAGTTAAGAATAACTCGATAATCAGCAGTCTTTTCGTCTCCGGCGCTAACTACATGCTTGTTAGTTAAAATCAAGCCGTCCGGCGAGATAATAAATCCGGTGCCGGATCCCTTAATCACTTTGGTTTTATTTTCAATCTTCTGGCCGTCGGTTAAATTCACCGTAACCGAAATCTGCTGATCAATTATAATAATACTAACTACCGCCGGCATGACTTTATTGATGGATCTAATCGTTGCTTCTTGGTCGTCTAAACGCAAGGTATCGGCGATAACTTTAGTGATGGAATGGGAATTATGAACGAACGAAGCCGCGCTCAAGCCGATTATAACTACCAGGCCAATTATGAAATATCTTTTTATTCTCATAGTATTAAAATAATAAATTATTAGCGTTTCCATTTTCTGTGATTATCGGGATCATTAACATTACCGTCATAACGGCTTTGCCAGCCTCCCTGCCAGCCTCTGACCGGAATATTTTCATCCATTCGCACTTTTTTCACAACCTTCTTTTCCGGCTTGACTTTCGGCTTATCTTCATCGGTCGTTTCGATTCCTTCTATCGGTTTTTGCGCCGGCGGCTCTAGTTTATTCAACTTTTCAAAAAAATCAATTTGCTCCGGCATATGATTTTAATTAATTTTTATATCTTACATTATAACGCAAACGAAAATCCACGGCAACTTTACAAAAGTCAAATATTATTTTATTATAATACTAGCCCGAATTTTCGGGATTTTACTTACCGCCATCATTCGGGGATCGTCCAATGGTAAGACAGCGGCCTTTGGAGCCGTTAATCCTGGTTCGAATCCAGGTCCCCGAGCCAAATTGTATGTTCAGCATTTGTTGCCTCGGCGCTTCGCGCCTCGGCAGGCAGATTGTATAGTATTTGCCAAGATTTTTTCGGTTCAATCGCCACCTTTTGCGAAAGCAAAACGCGGTTCGAGCCAATCCTTTTGAAAAAATCCCGTCCCGCGACGGGATTTTCTTGCAAAGCGATAATTTTGGCTTGTTGAGCCGCTAAAATGAATTGTCTGGCCGGTTCGAGCCAATGATTGCCGTTTCGCTCAAAATCTCTCAATTTTTGGGCAAGCTCGGCTTTTTCGTTGATGATTTTTTCTTTTTTGGCCGTATATTCCTCGCGAGAAATTGTGCCGTCCAAATGAGCATCTAAAAGCAGGTCGAGCTTGCCTTCAAGCTCTTTTATTTTGTCTTTGAGATTTTGAGCGAAAACGGCTCCGCTTTGGGCGGCTTCCGCTTCTTCCTTGTTTAGTTCGGTAAGCATCCATTCCGCCCAAGCGGAAGACAAAGAAACTTTTTGAAGCTCGTTTGCGACTTCTTCCGCCAAAACTTCCTCGCGGATATATTTTTGCGAACATTTTTTATCCCGCTTTTTGGTGCAACGATAATAATTATGTCCCTTTTGCGTTTCGGAAGTTATGGCGCAACCGCACTCTCCGCAAACGAGCATATTTCTAAACGGATATTCTTTTTGGCTGGGCTTTTTTGGGCGTGAGCGGTCTGCCATCACTTTTTGGCACGCTTCAAAAAGTTTCTTTGGAATCATTGGCTCGTGCTTTCCGTCGTAAAGTTCGCCGTTGTATTTGAAAACTCCGTAATAAAACGAATTGGAAAGTATGCTTTGGATATTGGAGACGGAAAGCATATTTTTCTTTCGGCTCAACAAGCCGGCGGAAGTTATCAACTTCCGCAAATCTTTCAGAGAATAATTTCCGGTTGCGTA
>Ga0172369_10004761_pt1 | contig 17035 bp, 19 predicted proteins | sample LakKiv25m_FD_114539 | JGI IMG/M metagenome (GOLD analysis project Ga0172369, IMG submission 114539) | Freshwater microbial communities from Kabuno Bay, South-Kivu, Congo - kab_022012_11.25m | ecosystem: Environmental > Aquatic > Freshwater > Lake | place: Democratic Republic of the Congo...
CCAGGATGTTAATTCCCTACGGGAAATTCCTTGCACATATTATTATTTTCTATGGATATTAATGCCCTACGGGCAAAGTTCAATGGTTCATTTTGATTCGCCAATAAAAGAAATAATTATCTTCCAGTACATCAAAATAAAATGTAGCCAGTTGAATCTTCTAAATATAGAAATAAAATTAAATCAGTATTGAATACCTTGAAAACGCCACAATAATGAAAAAAAATTTTTTGATTCTTATACTTCTTAGTTGCTTGCAATTGAATAGTAGTTCACAAAACATAAATATCCCTGATACAATATTTAGAAATTATCTGCTGGCGATGGGTGTTGATCAAAATGGCAATGGTCAAATAACGATTTATGAAGCTTCCCACTATTATGGTGAAATCCTTGTCGATTCAATGAATATTTTTGATTTGACGGGGATAGAATATTTTATCCATATCTCAAAATTGTCAGCAACAGGAAATCATTTATCCTTCCTTTTCATGGGAAATCACTATTATTTAAATTCCCTGATTGTTGATAATAATTTGATTGATACTATATACCTGTCAATCTGTGACAATTTAAAAGTTTTAAGCTGTAAGCATAATAATCTTAATCAAATTTTGCTTCCCGGACAAATTGAATATCTCGATTGTTCAAATAACAATTTCGATACCCTGGAACTTGAAAACTATAACGAGCTACATTATTTAAATTGTAGCAATAATGATCTCACTTTGCTCGATATATTTGAGATCAATTATTTAGATACGGTAATTTGTACCAATAATAATTTGACAGAAATAAATTTGCCATACAGCTTTCAGCTAAAGTATTTGGATATTTCATTTAATCCGGACTTTCAGAATTTGTGTGTCAATCAACTTCCGCTTGATTTTGTCCTTCATAACGAAGGTATTGATGATTACAAAATTAGTCTATGCCTTAAAGAATATCAGGATGTATTCAGGGCGGGTCAGTACATTTCAACTTTTAATCTTGATACAACTAACCGCATTATATTTTTTAACACTCCCATAGGTTTTGATCTTACCGCTGATGGTATAAAGGATATTGAATTTTCAACGCATTATCAGGGAAACCAATGGTACGGTGAATGTTGGTATTATTTAAAGCCAATTAATCAATCATTTATGGTAGGGAGTTCATATTTTTTAAATGATACTCTATATCCATTGCAAAATAGTTTATGCTCAGATTCTGTTCTCCTTTCTTATGTATATGGTGATTATTATGGCGGTATTGATTCCATTTGGTATCCTGAAGGTCATTATTTTGAAATTATTACCCCAGGTGAATTAGATACGATTTATAGCTATGCCTATGTAGATAATGGTCCTGGAATTAATTATTTCAGTTTGGAACTCAATCCGTCCGCTAACTGGATAAAATGTCCTTCCTCATCTCCTTTTAACCTTGGCACAGATACCGTCATCTCAGTTAAGGACACATTGACCCTGATTGCCGGAAGCGGTTATGATGCTTATTTATGGAACACAAAGGATACAACGGAGTCTGTTACTGTCATCGGCCAACAATACTCTACCGGAATCCGGGATTTTCTTGTTTGGGTTAAGCAAGGGCACTGCTATTTTAGCGATACCATTCAAGTCCAGATTATCGATGATAGTGGAATTAAAAATCAAGTAACCGAAGCACCTGAAATTTTTCCGAATCCGACTTACGGTTATGTCAATATTATCAGTAATAACAGACAAAATGAAAAAATAAATTTATATGATACAGATGGAAGAATTTTGGAATCTTACAGGTGTCTTGAAAGAGAAATTACATTCGATATTTCACAATATCATAAAGGCTTGTATTTTCTGGAATTAATAACCGGCAACATTACTTATCGTTACAAAATCCTGAAACTGTAATCCAGCAATTCCAACCTAAAGCCAACTTTTCACTTTGTTATTTCTTGCCCGACACAGGCGGGGATTATTTGGCATTTTGACCTTCCACCTCACTCATGCAGCCCGCATTCTTTTTTTCTATCCATTTCCCACCACCAGCGACCGGCACGGAAGTCTTCCCCGGATTCTACGGCCCTGGTGCAGGGCAGGCAGCCGATACTCGGAAATCCCTGGTCATGGAGTTTATTGTAAGGAACATTGTGTTGTTTTATAAAATCCCAAACCATATCCTGTGTCCAGTCGATCAGCGGATTCAGCTTCAGCAAGCCGGCATGTGATTCATCGGCTTCAACCAGCGCCATCCCTTTCCTGTTCAGCGACTGCTCCCTCCTGAGCCCGGTGATCCACATCGTCATTCCTGTTAACGCTCGCCGCAAAGGCTCAACTTTTCGGATGTGACAGCATAATTTCCGGTTTTCAACACTTTCATAAAAAAGATTGAGCCCCTTTTCATGAACCATTTCCTCTACATGCTGAGTATCTGGAAAATAAACTTGCATTTTGATTTTATACCGGCTGTTTGTCCGGTCGATCAGATCATACGTTTCCTGGAAAAGCCTGCCTGTATCGAGAGTAAAGATTTTTGCTTCCGGATCGATGGCAGCGATCAGATGAGTTAAAACCTGGTCCTCAGCACCCAGGCTCGAAGCGAATGCAATTTTGCCCTTATACTCCTTAAGGAAATAACTTAAAACCTCAGGCAACGCTTCATTCTTAAACCTTACGTTCAATTCTTTAATCATCTGATCTGCTTTTTCCATGTTACGATTTTATTCTGAGTTCAAACTCAATTTCTCTTTTATTCTTAATTCAATATTTCCGACAACCTGAATGTATTGTCAATCACAACTCCTTTGTCCGATTGCTTTACCGAACAACACTCGGTTTCATAATCGTGTTCAAAGACGAGAATATAACTATTTTCAGCAGCTTCATTGAGAAAAGCTTCCTTCTCCTTCAGCGCAACAAGCGGCTGAATATCAACACTGGCAACAAAAGGAATGGGAATGTGTGATGAAGCCGGAATAAAGTCAGCCATAAAGACGATGGTTTTTTCGTTGAATTTTATCAATGGAACGATCAATCCCTGCGTGTGTCCGTTGAAAAACCGGAAACTGATGTTTGGTGTCAGAAAACCTTCCTGTTTCAGTAATTGAAGTTTCCCCGAATTTTCAATAGGCAGAAGGTTTTCCTTAAAGTACGATCCGATTTCTCTTTTGTTCGGATGCAGTGCCCAGTACCACTGATCTTCAGAGCAATAATGGGACGCATTTTTAAAAACCAGCTCATATCCGCCATTGTCGGTTTTTTGTACGGCTCCACCGCAATGATCATCGTGTAAATGTGTAAATACTACATCGGTGACGTCCTCAAAAGCATAACCAGACAGGTTAAGGGAATCCCTTAAGTTTTCATCGCCAAATAGTTGCCGGTAACTGTAATACTTTTCGCTTTGCTTGCTGCCCATCCCGGTATCAATAAGTAGTAGTCTGTCGCCATCTTCAACCAGCAAACAGCGACTGGTAATTTTAATCCGGTTAAACTCGTCCGGTTCTGCAAGTTTTTTCCAGATGGTTTGCGGAACCACCCCGAAAGCCACACCGCCATCCATTTTCCAGTTCTCTGCTATAATCGGAAATATCTTCATATAATCATTATGAGCATCAAAAATAGTTAATTCGTCATTGAGTGTACCTTTTAATAATTTTGTTAAAAAATGCTATGCCACAAAATCACGAAAACACTAAAATACACAAAAAATCCTTCGAACCACTTCCTGAAGGTCTTGAAGACATTTCAAGACGAATTGTTGATTCTGCATATACAGTTCATAAAAATCTTGGTCCCGGATTACTTGAAAAAGTCTATGAAATTTGCTTTTGTCATGAACTTGCAAAAAGGGGATTGAATTACGCACGACAACTTGAAATTCCAATCACATATGATGGTTTGATCTTCAATGAAGGATTAAGATTAGACGTTTTAGTTGAGAATGAAGTTATTTGTGAACTCAAGGCTCTTGAAAAAGTAAATCCGGTTTGGGATGCTCAAATTCTAAGTCATTTAAAACTAACTGGTAAGCGTTTAGGATTCCTGATAAACTTTAATGTCGTTAATATCGGAAACGGAATTAAGCGATTTGTAATGTAGCTTTAGTGATATTTTGTGATTTCGAGTTTTAGTGGCAATACTCGAATTTCCAAACTTAAGGAGTTTTTGTTAGTTTCCTGTTTAATCATTGTGTTTACCAAAAATGCATGAATTAAAGCATTTAATATTCGCGCATTCGCGGCCTTTATTATCTATTTTTGCGGAAACGAACTTCATGAAGGTACATTTTATCGCCATTGGCGGAAGCGCCATGCACAACCTTGCCATTGCCCTCATTAGGAAAGGCTACCAGATTACCGGTTCGGATGACGAAATCTTTGAACCCTCGAAAAGCAGGTTAAAAAAATACGGCATTCTTCCAGAAACAGAAGGCTGGAATCCGGATAAGATTACAAAAGACCTTGACTCTGTTATTCTGGGAATGCACGCCCGTTCAGATAATCCGGAATTGCTGAAAGCAAATGAATTGGGATTAAAAATATATTCCTACCCTCAATTCCTTTATGAACAATCAAAGAATAAAAAAAGGATTGTGATTGGAGGAAGCCACGGGAAAACTACAATCACTTCCATGATACTTCATGTGTTGAATTATTATAAAGTAGATTGTGATTTCATGGTAGGTGCCCAGTTGGAAGGCTTCGAAGTCATGGTGAAAATTACGGAAGATGCGCCGGTGATGATCCTCGAAGGTGATGAGTATCTTACTTCACCTCTCGACCGCAGGCCCAAATTCCATTTATACAAACCGGATATTGCTCTTATCAGTGGTATTGCATGGGATCACATCAATGTATTTCCCACCTTTGAAAACTATGTGGATCAGTTCCGGCAGTTTGCAAACCAGATTTCTCTCAAAGGAACATTGATTTATTGCAATGATGATGAAAATGTCCGCATAATTGGGACTCATACCAGAAAAGACATCAAAACATTGCCTTATAATATTCCTGACCATGTGATCGAAAATGGAATTACCAGAATTATTTTCCGGGATAAAAAATTCGCATTGAAGGTTTTTGGTGAGCATAACCTGCTAAACCTTGAGGGCGCCAGGCTTGTCTGCAATGAACTAGGAATTGCCGGCGAAGATTTTTATATTGCCATTCAGAACTTTGCAGGAGCCTCAAAACGGCTTGAACTGGTTGCACAAAATGAAAACACAACCGTTTTTAAGGATTTTGCCCATTCTCCCTCCAAGCTGGTGGCGACGACCAATTCAGTTAAAAAGCAATTTCCCGGACGTGAACTTGTAGCTTGTATCGAACTTCACACCTTCAGCAGCCTGAGCAGTAATTTTCTCGGCCAATACAAAGGCTGTCTCGATAATGCCGATATACCCAAAATCTATTTCAATCCTCACACAATTGCATTGAAGAAACTACCACCAATAACAAGAGATCAGGTGAAAGATGCTTTTGGAAATCCCGGCGCTGTAGTATATACGGATTCTCTTGAGTTATTGAGCGATCTTCTTGGTATTGAGTGGAAAAATAAAAACCTATTAATGATGAGTTCAGGGAATTTTGATGGCATGGATGTGAATGAATTGGGAAAAAAAATTACAGCAACAGAATAAATGTTATAGCAAAAACCCAACTTCGGAAAGTTCCCTGCCTATTTGCTGAACACCCTGCAAAATACGTTTGGTTTGGGCAACAGAAGGTTTTTTAATTCCTTTGATGTATTGAGCCAAAAGGCTTTGATTCATTCCGATACGTTCAGAAAGCGCCTTTGCATTAATAACCTTGTAAAAGTCAAAGAAACTTTCAAGGTCATATTCAAATCCTATTTCCTCAATGGTAAAAACAAAACCTTTATCCTCAAAAGAAAGATTTACAGCTTCAAGTACCATTTTCTTGAGTTCGTCAAATGTTTCCGCTTCGGTTGCAATAAAATTATCCTGTACCAAAACAGTAGCACTATACCCCGTATCTTCTTTGATAACATTTATTTTGATTTTCGGTTTTTTCATCGCTTTGGTGTTTTAATACTTGCTTGCTTTAATAATGCAGTTAATAATCCTTTTTTTACCTCTTTTCCGGCATGGTACGGTACAGTTAATTGTATATGCTTTGAAGGATGTTGCATAATGATATGGCTTCCTTTTTTCTTACTTCAAACCAACCGTACTTTATTAAGAGCTTGAAAGGTTCATTGTATTTCACTAACACAAAAGTAATATATTTATTACTTACTTTGAAAAAAGATTTAAAAAACAAAAACCTTTTAATGATGAGTTCAGGGAATTTTGATGGCATGGATATCAACCAATTGGGAAAACAAATACTGAAAGATCAGGATAATTATTTTTATTAATATTTGTCAGGTACGACTTTTTTACCTTACCTTGTACACTCAACTTTGATTAAATTATAATCATGAAATCCACAATTGGCCGTAGGGCTCAAACGAATACAAGGGAGGAGAAAAGTAAATCCTGCGCTGCAAGAGAGTTTATCGAATTGAACACACACCATAACATCACCATTAAGCGTGAATATGTTTATATCGAAGATATTAAAGCCGCCCTCAACATCAACACTCTCGAAGAACGCATCCTCCTCAAGCGATGGCTCATCAGGCAACTTCAGGCTGGTTTTCAATACGGGGAACTCATACAATTGCTTTTCGATTCAGCAGATAAGGACAGGCATCGTTTGGTTAAAGAATATAAAATAGGTCTTTAATTTTACCACCTAAAATCTTATTGTAACCCTTATAGCACTTCATAAGTATATACCAATGTTGTATATCAGTTAATTGTATTTCGATTATTTTTGCAGCATCATTCAGGTCGAAAAAATATGTTACGAATCGTTTCACTGCTGGCTGTGCTATGCCATCTGCCTGCCATGTCGCAAACAGACACGGCAACTGTTATGTACTACAATATTTTAAACTTTCCAGGAACCACTCCTGAGCGGATCGTACATTTCAGAAATATAAATCAGTATGTCAAACCCGATTTACTATTGGTAAATGAACTTTTATCGGATGCAGGTGCAGCGCTTCTGCTCGAAGAAGGACTTAATGTGTTTGGTGAATCCAAATACCAGAAGGCTGAATTTATAGATGGTCCAGATACAGACAATATGTTGTTTTATAACAGCGATATGTTTACGTTGTACTCACAGGATACCATTCAAACCGCCCTAAGGTTGATCAGGGAATATGTACTCTATTATAATATTTCACCAGGTGTTACTGATACCGTATTCTTCTACTTGTATTCTGCACATCTGAAAGCTGGTAATACATCAACCGACAGAGACAAGAGGCTCGCAGAAGTGTTGAGGTTTAAGGAGCATGTCAATTCAATGCCCAATATCGAAAATTTGATTATCGGAGGTGATTTTAACCTGTATTCATCAACGGAAACTGCTTACAGTACTCTGCTCAATGAAGGCCTTTATCCTCTGAATGATGTTCTGGGGGCGGGAAACTGGCATGACGATCCTGTATTTGCTTCAATCCATACTCAAAGTACACGTACCGTGCAGTTTGGCGGAGGCGCTACCGGTGGACTCGACGACCGCTTCGATTTCATGCTTTTTACTGATGACCTGCTTAACGGTACTAACAATATCACATATATGCCCGGATCTTATATACCTGTTGGCAATGATGGACTTCACCTTAATGTATCCCTCATTGACTCTCCGGTCAATACAACCGTTCCTGATTCAGTTCTTCAAGCGCTTTATTTCATGGCCGATCATTTACCCATAATCAGCAAATTTGCAATTGACGAAGCCATACCCCAGCAAAGCTTTACGCTTTCACTCAAAGTTTTTCTTGAAGGCCCGTTTAATGACTCGGTTATGTCCACTGAAATTAATTCCCTCCTTCCCGTAAATCAGCCGTTTGCCCAGTCACCATGGAATTACCAGGGGGATGAAAACGTGAGCATTATTCCAAATCCGGAAATCATAGATTGGGTACTGATTGAATTGCGCGATGCCCAGGACGCCGGTTCTGCAACTCCTGATACCCGCTTATCCCGTAGGGCAGCTTTCCTGTTAAGCAACGGTTCGGTCGTTGATACTAACGGTTATTCAAACCTGACATTCAATCTTTCCGTTCAGAACCACTTATATGTGGTCGTTATTCATCGCAATCACCTTGGAGTTATGAGCGCATTTCCCGCACAGCTCTTAGGGAATAACTATTCCTTTGATTTCTCAATCGGTTCCGGTCAGGCTTATGGCGGAATAAACGGCCATAAGGAAATAGCTTCCGGCATTTGGGGAATGATCTCAGGCGACAGCAACGGAAGCGGACTTATCAATTCTGCTGATAAAATCCTTTATTGGAACCTGCAGGCCGGGCAAACAGGTTATCTACCATCCGATTTTAATTTTGACAAAACCGTTGACAACAGGGATAAGAATGATTTTATGATCAAAAACAACCTGCATTCATCTCAAATTCCTGAATAAACAGGGTAAATCCCGCCATTTTTTTCAATTGTTAATAACTTCAATTTGTTAAATAGTTGTTAAAATAAGATAATAATTTATTTTTGTAACGAAATACTTAAATAGGTTCGGATGTCAGTCATTTATTTTCTGATAGGTTTGGGAATATTGGTTGCGGGTGGATTTTTAGTGGCCTTTATCTGGGCAGTTAAGTCAGGACAATATGATGATTCTTATACACCATCGGTACGAATGTTATTTGAGGATTTCAAGTCCGGATCGGAGAATGATCCATCCAATGCGGTAAACACTGAAACCATTAATCAGGACAGTAAGGAAAAATCCAATATTAATTAAATTTTACATTTATGGCTTTAGAAAAATTTACTTACGACAACAGGATTGCGAAATACTTTGCAGTAGCAACTGTATTATGGGGCGTAGTTGGTTTTTTAGTTGGCTTGATCATCGCCCTTGAGCTTGTTTTTCCCTGGTTGAATCTGAACCTGGAGTTTATCACTTTCGGGCGGCTGAGGCCTTTGCATACCAATGCTGTGATTTTCGCATTCGTAGGCAATGGTATCTTCACTGCTGTCTATTATTCTGTGCCAAGGTTGCTTAAAACACCAATGTTTAGCGAATTATTGGGTAAGATTCATTTTTGGGGCTGGCAATTCATAATTGTATGCGCAGCAATTACTCTTCCCCTTGGGCTTACCACCGGAAAAGAATATGCTGAACTCGAGTTTCCGATTGACATTCTAATCACATTGATTTGGGTTGTGTTCGGATGGAATTTGTTTGGTACTCTTATTAAAAGGAGGACACGGCACATTTATGTTGCCATCTGGTTCTTTATCGCAGCGCTGGTTACAGTTGCCGTTCTTCACATTACAAATTCACTTGAATTGCCGGTTAAGTTCTTTAAAAGTTATCCTATTTATGCCGGCGTTCAGGACGCATTTGTTCAATGGTGGTATGGCCACAATGCCGTTGCCTTTTTCCTTACAGCTGCTTACCTGGGCCTGATGTATTATTTTGTTCCCAAAGCTGCCAACCGTCCTATCTATTCCTACAAACTTTCTATAATTCATTTCTGGGCTTTGATCTTCCTGTACATTTGGGCAGGCCCTCATCATTTACTTTATTCTTCAACTCCCGACTGGGTACAGGCTCTTGGAGTCGTTTTTTCTGTTGTTTTGATAGCACCATCCTGGGGAGGAATGATCAATGGTTTATTAACGCTGAGAGGAGCATGGGATAAAGTTCGTGAAGATCCCGTTTTGAAAATGTTTGTCGTTGGTGTTACGGCTTACGGTATGGCCACACTCGAAGGCCCGTTGCTGTCATTAAAGAGCGTAAATGCGATCAGCCATTTTACCGATTGGACGATTGCTCATGTTCATATTGGCGCTCTCGGATGGAACGGGATGATGACCTTTGGAATGCTGTACTGGTTATTCCCGCGTTTCTATAAAGTCAAACTCTATTCAAAGGCGATGGCCAATACTCATTTCTGGCTGGCAACACTCGGAATGCTGTTCTTTGCTATTCCACTTTATTTTGCAGGGTTCACACAAGCACTGATGTGGAAAGAATTCACCGTGGAGGGTTACCTTAAATATCCCAACTTTCTCGAAACCTATCTTCAGATCCGGCCAATGCACCTGCTGAGAATTGTCGGTGGTATTCTCTATCTGACAGGTGGAATCCTGATGGTTATAAACCTGATCAAAACAGCCAAATCCGGTAAGTTTGCAAGGTTTGAAGAAGATCAGGCTCCTGCACTCGAAAAGAAGGTTTCAACTGAAAAGTTTCACAGAAGAATTGAAGGCAAACCAATAACTTTTGCTATTCTGGCGCTTGTTACCATCCTCATCGGGACTATAATTGAGTTCGTTCCACTCTTTATTATTAAATCGAATATAAAGACAATCGCCAGTGTAAAACCTTATACACCCCTTGAACTGCAGGGTCGTGATATTTACATTAAAGAAGGATGTTATAATTGTCACTCACAAATGATACGGCCTTTCCGTTCGGAAGTTGAGCGCTATGGCGAGTATTCCAAGTCGGGAGAAAGTGTTTACGATCATCCTTTCCAGTGGGGATCAAGACGAACAGGCCCGGATTTGGCCAGAGAAGGGGTTAAAACCGGGAAAATTTATAAACCGGACTCGTGGCATTATGAGCATCTGATCAATCCTCAAAAAACAAATATTCAATCCATCATGCCTGCTTATCCCTGGCTTGCAAAAAAAGATATAGATATTGCAAGCACACCTTCTAAAATTATTGCTATGCGCAATCTGGGTGTACCCTATCCGGCCGGCTTTGAATCTTCCGCTGTTGATGATCTAAACAAACAAGCTAAGGCCATTGCCTCCGGATTAAGAAATGCAGGAATTCAGGTTGAGGATCAAAAACAGATCATTGCTCTTATCGCTTACCTGCAAAGGTTAGGTACCGATGTCGGAGCAAATTCTGAAATGGTAATTAAATAGTTTAATTTATAAGTTATTATGTATAAGGTCATTTCAAGTTACTTAGAGGATGTTAAAGGGATGGATGTTTTATCTGCCATTTCCGTTTCCTTCTTTTTTATCTTGTTTATTATAGTTATGATCAATGTAATAAGAATGAGAAAAGAGCATGCGGATGAGATGAAAAATATGCCGCTGGAAAATAACGATTTAAATGACAATTTTTAAATAGAAAAAATACAATATGAGCACAACAGATGAAAAAATCAACAAAGGTCAGGAACAGGATTATGAAATAGATACCCTGACCAATGACAGGTTGATCAGTGATCATGAATACGATGGTATTCGTGAACTGGACAACGACCTGCCACCGTGGTGGACATGGTTATTTATTATTACCATAGTTTTTGCGATTGTTTACCTTATCCGTTTATTTGTATTTAGTTCTGATGATATGATTCAGCAGTCGGAGTATAATAAGGAAATGGCACAGGCTGCCAGCATTTTGCCATCGCAAACACAAACTTCCGCTTTTGAGCTTAAGGTTCTTACGGATCAGACCTCAATTACAAATGGAAAAGCAATTTTCGATAAAATTTGTTCAGTATGCCATCTGATGGATGGGGGTGGACTTGTTGGACCAAATATGACGGATGATTACTGGATTCATGGAAATACTATTGAGGAAATGTTTAATACTGTGACCAATGGTGTTTTGGATAAGGGTATGATTTCGTACAAAGATCAGTATTCGCCGCAGCAACGGCTTGAAGTTCTCAGCTATATCTTGACTTTGCACGGCACAAAACCGGCCAGTCCCAAAGCGCCTCAGGGTGATCTTAAAGCGTGGCCATATTAATTTCAGGATAAGAAAAATCTGGCTTTGGCTTTGCCAGGGCCGGATTTTTTGTTTAATTCGCATAAATTAAAATTCAATCTTATATGGACCGGGAAATTTCCAATGACCGGGTGTATTTTCGTGACCGGATATCTACTGTAAGCGGTGATGGTAAGCGTGTTTGGATTTATCCAAAAAAAACAAGGGGAAGACTCACCAACTACCGAAAGCTTGTTTCGGCGATACTGCTGGCTTTTTTATTCATCGCTCCGCATATCAGATACAAAGGTGATCCATTCATATTGCTTAACATTCTTGAACGTAAATTCATTCTTTTCGGGATTATTATATGGCCGCAGGATTTTCACATTATTGTATTATCTATCATAGCCCTGTTGGTTTTTATTATTTTATTTACAGTGGTATTCGGCAGGATATTTTGTGGATGGGTTTGCCCGCAAACCATTTTTATGGAATTTATTTTCAGGCAAATCGAATACTGGATTGAAGGGGATTACAGCGATCAGAAAAAACTCAACAGGCAGGACTGGAACTTTGAAAAGATTTGGAAAAAAACCATTAAGCAATTTGTATTTTTTTTTATATCATTTATAATTGCCAATACCTTTCTCGCCTATATCATTGGTTCTGATAAGCTTAAGATTTTGATTACTGATGGACCGGCCTCTCACCTGGCAAGTTTTCTGGCAATCATTATATTTTCCGGTGCCTTCTACTTCATTTTTGCATTTTTCAGGGAACAGGTTTGTTTGATTGCTTGTCCTTATGGCCGCCTGCAGGGTGTTATGCTCGACAGTAAATCCATCGTGGTTGCTTACGATCATAAAAGAGGTGAGCCAAGAGGGAAATATAATCCACTTGAAGATCGTTCGGTTACGGGTAAAGGAGACTGCATTGAATGTTTGAGCTGTGTTGTTGTATGTCCGACCAACATCGATATACGTAATGGAACACAATTGGAGTGTATCAATTGCACAGCCTGCATTGATGCCTGCGATGCCATCATGGATAAAACGGGCAGTCCGCATGGCCTGATCCGTTACGATTCGGAAAAGGGCATTACCGAAGGAATCCGTTCAATCTTTAATCCCAGGTCAATTGCATATTCTGCAGTTCTAAGCGTACTTTTGATTGTTGTAGCTTCATTGTTGATTTTCAGGACGGATTTCGAAACCACTATTTTAAGGCAGAAAGGTACGTTGTTCCAGGAATACGGCGAAAAAAGTTACAGCAATATTTACCAGATCGAAGTTGTGAACAAAACACGGGGCCATCATAATGTTTCGGTTAAATTGCTGGAACCTCATGGCGAGATAATCCCAATGGGCGATCCGATAATTGCAGAAAAGGGAAGTGTCGGAAAGGGAAGTTTTCTTGTAACAATACCAAAGGACCTGCTCCGTTCATCCAACACAAGGCTGAAGTTTGGCGTTTATTCCGAACATGGTCTGATCGAAGAATATGAAACCTCATTTGTCGGTCCTAATTCACTAGATAAAAGATAGTTGGCAATCATGAACATAAAATGGAATTGGGGAACCGGTTTATTTATTGCAGCGAGTCTATTTATTGTGATGATAGCTGTTTTTGCTTATTTCATGTTTCAGCAGAACTTTGATCTTGTGGAAAAGGATTATTACCCGAAAGCCCTGGTTTATCAGCAAAAAATAGATAAGTTGAATAACACGGCTCAATTGGAAGAAAAAGCCAAAGTTGAAATTACCGGGAATTCTGTCATCATCCGTTTTCCATCTGAGTTTCATCCGGATAGTATTTCGGGAACAGTCATGTTTTACCGGCCTTCAGGAGTTTACGGTGATGTGAATATTTATATCACGCTTGATTCTGTAGGGATCATGTCATATCCTTTTAGTGGTCTGATTAAAGGTAACTACCTTGTTAAATTGGATTACAACCATGGGATCAAAGGCTATTATCAGGAGGAACCGTTGATTGTACCTTAGAAGGAATTAGGAATTAGGAATTAGGAATTAGGATTTAGGATTTAGGATTTAGGATTTAGGAATTAGGATTTAGGAATTTGGATATGGGAATTAGGATTTAGGATTTGGGATAGTAGGAAGCATCAGATGGATTTAATTACCGCTTTAACATTAGGGCTCATCGGGAGTTTGCATTGTGCAGGAATGTGCGGGCCGATTGCCATTGCAATACCTCTTGCAAAAGAAGGCTGGCTGAAGAAACTGAGTGGTGGCTTGCTTTACAATTTCGGCAGGATTTTAACTTATGGAGCCCTGGGAGCTATATTCGGACTTTTGGGTAGGGGAATAAAGCTTGCCGGATTACAGCAATGGGCTTCTATAACCATCGGAATCGTTATGATTTTGTCTGTTTTGTTTCCAGTTATTTTCAGAGGAAAAATTAATATTGAGAATGTTCTGAACAAATATGCCGGGCATTTGACAGGAGGATTCAGGAAATTATTATCTATGGAATCCCAAGCAGCATTATTCATCGTAGGTTTAATTAATGGCTTATTGCCATGCGGTTTGGTTTATCTGGCAGTTGCCGGTGCGATCAATACAAATGAAGTCGAAATGGGAATCGCTTTTATGATGCTGTTCGGGCTGGGAACCACCCCCATGCTGCTTGGCATTTCATTGATGGGAAGTGTAATCAGCCTTAAATGGAAAAAAAAAGTGAGTAAAGTTATACCGGCATTTATAATATTACTTGGACTTCTGTTTATCCTTAGGGGGATGAACCTGGGAATTCCATACATAAGTCCAAAGACAGAAAAACTGGAGGTGAAACAGGAGATGAAGACGGACGAACCGTGTTGTCATTGATTTTTTGGAACTATTGAATACGGGACATAAAACAGGAAAATTAGTCGTTAATTTTTACCCAATTCTTTCCCTGAGACTTTTAATCTTGTCTAATATCTGATTAAAAAACCTGTTCCTTTCTTTTGCCGAAGTAGAACTTATAAGTGTTGATTCCTGCATCAGGACTTTTAAAGATCTTTCAATTTGATTGCAGAATAATGGATTGGTTGTCGTGAGAAGGTTAATGATATTGTAAGTCAAATACGTAGTTTGATTGTTGTCGAGCTTGGTATATATTGTATTATCTCCAAGCAAAACCTCATTATAATACAGCCGGTAAGAACCTTCAATTCCTGCAGGAGTTGTACCGTATAGGAACCGGAATCCCAATTCGGCTTGTCGTTGTAAATGCCGTATCATGGTTTCCAGCACTGAACATAACCGGAACATATCTTCTTTCTTTTGAAAAAATCCGGAAATCTGACAATACTCAATCTGTCGTATGATACTGTTGAATGTTTCCTCATTCCATAATTCTGCAGTAGGAATTTTATTGTAAGTCATAGTTATTTGCCTGCCGGTGTCGTGAAGTTCATCCGAAAGTTCCAAACGTAACGGTATATCATCAAACTGATGTGAAGGAATAAGTGTCTTGTGCCAGAAATAAAATTTGAATGCGAATATCTCAGGAAATTCGAAATAATGAAATATCGGAATGTCCTTTGCCGAGTAGATGATCTCTTTTTCTTTGCATAGATTTATTTCCTTCAATCCGTTCAGAATTGCATGCAGCCAGTCTTTAAAACTAACACCTCCCTCATTTATTCCCATTGAATTGAAAACAATGTTTTTGCTTTCAAGGTTAAATAAGCTGTCGGCCGAAAGTTTAAAATGCCCGCACAATAATTTAAACTCGTCCAGGGTCAGTTCTTTTTCATTTCTGATCCTGCGATAGGCGCTGTCGTAACTTATTTTCAATAATTCGGAAATTTCATGAACGAGCGATAAATTCGGGGACAATCCATTCCTGATGCTTTCGAAAAGAAGATTCTGGGTTTTAGGTTTGGATTCCATCGTTTGATTAATTTAAGTTTAAATCAGAAGATTTGTAAAATTTATGTTGAAACTTATATTGACCGTAAATTTAGGTATTTATTATTTGCACAAATTACAAATCGCCGGATTAAATTTTGCAAATTCTATAAATAAAAGGAAAATATCCGATCCTGTATGCAATTATTATAAGAAAGAAATCTTTACCCCTTGTTTCTTATCTGATTCAGCTACTTTTCGCACATACAAATATTGCCTTAGCAAAAATCCGTTTCTAATCTTTTGCCAGCGAGATTAATTTTGGTTCATAAATTTTTAGTCATGAAAGCAATAAACATCAACCGCTCAAAAAAAAAATCAAAAGCCAGTGATGATTTATTGCATGATTATATTCTATGAACAAAATTAAATTGTAAAGCTATGAAAAAAGTAATCTGTATCATCAGTCTTATGCAAATCTGTTTAACAGGTTTTTTGCAAAATTATACCCCACTTCCAATTGGCAATCCTCTGGAAGATGCCCGGAAAAGCCTTAGCGGCGCTACCGTCATGAGTATTGTTTCTGGTGTTACCCAGGGTATTGGATATATCATGACCAATCCTGGTATTCAAAAGAATAATGATCAAAGCTTTGAAACCACCTGGGTCGGTATTTTACTTGGGGTTGGTGGAATTGGTATGGAAACCAACAGCCCAATCCTAATCAGCCGGGCTAACAAACAGATTAAAAGATGGGATTGTCCTGCGGAAGATATTTTGGCTAAACAGAAAATTTTAAAGAATATCAGGGCAGCACAAACGGTTTCTATTGTTAGGACAGTTTTACCGATTGCCGGTATCCTGACCGGAAGGTTATTTATCAATGAAGACAATGGCGGAGAACAATTTGAAAAAGTATTTTTCGGATGCTGGGCTGCAAGCCTGATATTGACAATTCCTGAAATTATACTGATCGAGGAATCGCAGGGCCAGATAAAAGGATATCAGCAGAAGCTCAAACTTGGCGCAACAGAAGAAGGTTTAGGAATGACTTATAAATTTTGAGATAATCATTGATCCGGCAACTTTCAATTCGTTTCTTCCAATTGAAGCGGTTAATGAAGTTTATTAAGCGCTTTCAATCTTTGAAGCAAAGGTGGGTGCGAATAATAGAAGAAAACATAGGCAGGGTGTGGCCTTAAATTACTCAGTTGATTGACGGATAATTTTTTCAGTGCACCCTGCAGCGCTTTGGGCTGGTAATTTTCACCTGCATAGTGGTCGGCTGTATATTCATTTTTCCTTGAGATAATATTCATGATCAATCCGAGTATCAAAGATATTGGACTATAAAGCAGTCCAAAGGCAAGAATTCCCAGGTGAAAACTCCCCTCAACTGCAC
>Ga0172369_10004762_pt1 | contig 17034 bp, 17 predicted proteins | sample LakKiv25m_FD_114539 | JGI IMG/M metagenome (GOLD analysis project Ga0172369, IMG submission 114539) | Freshwater microbial communities from Kabuno Bay, South-Kivu, Congo - kab_022012_11.25m | ecosystem: Environmental > Aquatic > Freshwater > Lake | place: Democratic Republic of the Congo...
GGTTTTGGATTTTCCCAATACCATAAATCGTTCCAGATGATGGAGCACCGCCAAATTCATCATACATTCCATACGCGGCAAGTGTACTTAACTCATAAAATTTTTTTGGATTATCAACAAGAAGATTAATTCTTTCTCGAGCTGTAAGCTTACCTTTAGCTTTATGTTTTTCAATAGATTTTTTTCCACCGCCTTCCTTTATTGTTTCTTTAGCAGCAGTAAGCTTGCGTAATAACTCTTTTTGATAATCTTCTCGTTTAAGAAAAGTTTCATTTTTAGATATGTCAGTTCCAATTGGTTTCATAATCTTTTTATATTATTTGAATAAACAAGACAATAAATTCTTACACGGAGATACACAGAGAAGACACGGAGTTTCACTGAGAATTAATCCTTTAACAAATCTCTTGCAATAACAATGCGTTGTATCTCTGATGTACCTTCGCCTATTGTAAGAAGTTTTACGTCTCTGTAAAATTTTTCAACTGGATATTCTTTAATAAACCCATAACCGCCAAAGATTTGTACTGCTTCACTTGCAGCTTTTTCGGCAATCTCGCTTGCAAAGAGTTTTGCTTCAGCAGCTTCTTTGGTGTTTGGTATTCCAGCATCTTTCATTGCTGCAGCGCGATATGTTAATAATCTTGCTGCTTCAATATTTGCAGCCATTTCAGCTATTTTAAATTGTATTGCCTGAAAATTAAAAAGTTGTGAGTTAAATTGTTTACGCTCTTGAGAATACTTTAGCGAAGCATTCAAACATCCCTGTGCTAATCCAATTGAACAAGCTGCTATAGAAATTCTTCCTCCTTCAAGAACCTTCATAGCATTTACAAATCCCATTCCTTCTTCACCTAAAAGATTTTCTTTTGGTACTTTACAATTTTCAAAAGCTAATTGTGTTGTATCGCTTGCACGCATACCAAGTTTATTTTCTTTCTTACCAATTATTAAACCTTCCATTCCTTTTTCAAGAATAAATGCTGAGATTCCTTTTTTACCGGCATCTTTATTTGTTATTGCCATAACTACATAAGTTTCGCCAACTGTACCATGAGTCGTAAATTGTTTGCTGCCATTTAAAATCCAATAATCTCCATCTTTAATCGCAATACTTTTTAGTCCTGCAGCATCACTTCCTGAAAAAGATTCTGTTAATCCCCAAGCACCAATTTTTCTTCCGCTTGCCAAATCTGGTAAGTATTTTTTCTTTTGTGCAGGATTGCCAAAAAGATTTATATGATTAGTACACAATCCATTGTGTGCAGCCACAGAAAGTCCAATTGATGGATCAACTTTTGAGAGTTCTTCAATTATAATTGCATACTCAACATAACCTAATCCAGCACCGCCAAATTCTTCAGGCACAAGGATTCCTAAAAACCCAAGTTCACCTAATTGTTTCATAATTTCCATCGGAAATTTTTGAGCCTCATCATAATCCATAATAACAGGACGAATATTTTTTTCTGCAAAGTCTTTAATAGTATCACGAATGATAATTTGGTTTTCAGTAAGTTCGGTAAGAAATGGTTTTTGTTCCATTATAACTCCAGTTTAAATTCTGTTTTTGAACTCTTGAATTATTTGTTCAGCAATCTGATAAGGCGATAAGCTGCCAAGTACAACTTTTTGTAAAGATGAATTTAAAGAATTCTCTCCAGTCTCGCTCCACAATTCATCTTTAAGTTTATGCTCAACAATTTCTTTTATTCTAACTTTAGATTGTTTTTCTCTTTTTGCGTTAAAAAGATTTTTATCAATCATAAAAGTTTTATGTTTTGCAATCTCAATAATAATTTCATCCATACCATTATTTTCTGAGGCAATAGCTTTTATGATATTTGGTAACCAAGAATTTTCATCGTGATCTTTTATCATCAATATAGTTTGAAGTGCTGTATAAGCTTGCTGTGCACCGGGTCTATCACTTTTATTCAGAACAAAAAAATCAGCAATTTCCATCAACCCAGCTTTCATTGCTTGTACCGAATCACCACTTTCAGGCACAAGCACTACAATAGTTGTATCAGCAGCTTGAGCAATATCAAGTTCAGATTGTCCAACTCCAACAGTTTCAAAAATAATTATATCAAATCCGGCAGCATCTAATACATCGGCAGCATCAATAGCTTTTTTGGATAAGCCGCCAAGACTGCCGCGTGTTGCCATACTGCGAATAAAAACTCCTTCATCCATCCCAATATCATTCATTCTTACACGATCGCCAAGTAATGCACCACCAGTGAATGGGGAAGTAGGATCAACGGCGATTATACCAACTTTATTATTTTGCTTTCTAAATAATTTAGTTAGCTGATTTGTAATTGTGCTTTTGCCAGCACCGGGAGGTCCAGTAATTCCGATTCGATGCGAATTACCAATTTTAGAGTATATCTGTTTTAAATATTCGGATGTTAAATTATTGTTTGATTCAATTAAAGAAATCGCTCTTGCAATAGATCTTCTATCCTGATCAAAAATTTTATTTACAAGAGTTTTATCAATCATATCAGGCTAAATTATTTTTAAAGAAATCTACTGTTACTTTTAAGCCATCTTCTAATTTTGTTGATGGGCGCCATCCAAATTTGTTAAATAGTTTATCAGAAGTAATTACGCTTCTTAATTGTTCACCTGCGGCTGCTGGTCCGTGTTTTTCTTCTTTGCCTGCTTTTGTTATATCGTTTATATAATTAAAAAGTTGATTAACATCTGTTTCAATTCCAGTCCCAATATTATAAACATCGGATGCTTCATCTTTTAATGCTAAAACATTTGCTTTTACAACATCACCAACAAAAACATAATCGCGGGTTTGTTTGCCGTGCCCATTAATAATTGGCTGCTCACCTTTTAACAATCTTGTAGAAAAAATTGCTACAACTCCTGCTTCGCCAAATGGATTTTGTCTTGGACCATAGATATTTGCATAACGAAGTATAGTGTAATTTAATTTATGTTCAGAATTATAAAAGTATAAATATTTTTCAACAGCAAGTTTAGAAATTCCGTAAGGTGATTTTGGCTGCTGATTATGTTTTTCATCAGCAGGAAAGTAATCTTGCTCACCATAAACAGCACCGCCTGTTGAAGCAAACATAAATTTGTTTACACGATACTTAACACAATTCTGTAAAAGATTTATTGTTCCAAGAATATTTGTAGTTGCATCAAACTCTGGATCTTTAACAGATCTTCTAACATCCATTTGAGCCGCGTGATGATTAACCACATCAAATTTTTCTTCTGCAAAAAGTTTATCTAAACTCTTATCACAAATATTTGCTTTTACAAACTTTGCTTTGGGATTAATATTTTTTTCAAATCCGGTTGATAGATCATCTAACACTACAACCTGATGTCCTTCATTAATAAACGCATCTGCAATTTGCGAAGCGATAAATCCTGCTCCGCCAGTAACTAAAATTTTCAACTATTCTCCTTTGTATAAATTGTTTTTATTAATGTATTCTAAAACCTTTTCTGGAACCAGGTAATAAATTGGTAATTCAGCATGTACTCTATTTCTAATATCGGTTGCACTTATTTCAATACCACGAGTTTGTACAAAAGTTGCTGCCTCAACATACTTATCTACAAAATCCAATGGATGCGATGATTTACGTTTTAGCACAACTACGTTTGCCAACTTTAAAATTTCATCAGGTTCTTTCCAGGTATGAAATTGAAAAATATTATCATAACCAATTATCAAATCTATTTCATCATAATATTTTTTAAACTCGCGTAATGTATCAATTGTGTATGAAATAGAATGTTGTTTAATTTCAAAATCAGAGCATTCAAAAAAAGGAATATCGTTAAGCGCGATGTTTAGCATATTTAAGCGGTGTTGTGCACTTGAAGCTTTAGCGTGCTGTTTATGTGGTGAAATGTATGCTGGAATAAAAATAATTTTTTCAAGATTTCTTAATTCTCTAACTGATTGTGCAGTTATTAAATGTCCGTTGTGTATAGGATCGAATGTACCGCCAAAGATTCCAACTTTACTCATTTTAGTAAATCCTTATACTCGATAAATATATGTGTAAATCTTTCGTGCATTTTTTCTGAACAATATTCATAGCTGTTTTTTATAGATAATTCTGAGTAAAGTAGTTTAAAATCATCTTGATTAGAAATTTCCAAAACATCATTTAAAATATTTACAAAGTATGAGCAGGATTTATTGTAGCTTAAAAATTTATCCATTACAAAATCAGACTCGGTTAAAAATTTTATTAAATCTTCATTAAAACTATTAAAACCGAAAACTTTAATATTATCATATTGTGATTTAGAAATTGAAAAGGCTTTGTCATCAATACTAAGCAAGCTTAAATGTTTATCTAAATCAGTTGGTCTAAAATCAATAACATCAGAAAAAATTAAAAAGTTATTTTTATAAGATGAAAACTTGTTTGCAGATAAATTTGTTAAAACAGTTTTTATATCACAATTATTTTTATCTAAAATATTTATTTGATTTTCTGTAAAATCTAAAGCGATCTTATCCTTATCATTTATTATTAAAAAAATATCAAACTTATCTTTTCGTAATAATAAATTTTCTATAAGATTAAGACAAGTTGTAACTTTATAGAACTCAACATCCTGAACTAAAAATTTATTAAACAATTCATTATCTTTTTGCTCAGTAAAAGATGACGGCGGCAAAATATATACAGCATTACTATTCATAATTAAGTTCTGTTAGATTCTGTTAATAGTTTACCAATAAATAACCTGTAATTATCAATATCCATTTGATAATAAATTTTACTTGCGCCATTCGAGTTTCTTTGCTGTACTTTTCTAAAAGCTAAAGATGTTGCAGCTTTTATATAAGTCTTTCTAATTTTTTCATTCATCCATCCTTTTCTATCGCGGCTTGCCGAACTTAATATCACCAAATGCGATTCAGGGATTAATCCATTTTTAGATTCTTCTTTTAGTTCAGTTAAAATAATTTTCTTTTCTCTTTTTATGGAAATACTATAAACAAATATAAAAATCAAAATTGATGCAATCATAAATAAAAATCCCAAATAAGCCGTACTTTCAAAACTAACTGCCGAGTTCCAAAATGAGTGAATTAACATTGCAATTAATAATCCTGTTAAAGCAAAAAAGATTTTTGTATTTGTAGATTTAAATTTTGCTGATCCCAAAAAAGCGCCGAGAGTTGCAGTAGAAACGCAGTGCATAACTGCTGAAAACAAACTTCTAACAATTACTAAAGCAATCCAGTTTGCTGCAGAAGAAGAAGCAGTAACGAAGTATAAAAAGTTTTCAGTCATCCCAAATCCAAGTCCGATAGCACCGCCATAAACAATTCCATCAGTTATATTATCAAACTTTTTGCTGCTTACTGTAATCAATAAAAAAATTCCCTTTGTAATTTCTTCAACTACAGGCGCAACAACAATAGCTCCAAATTTTCCCAGAACATCAGAATCTTTTACAAATAGTGAAGCTAATCCGGTTATAATTGAACTTAAAATCAGTGCAAAGATAATAGCACCAAGCGCGCCCCAAATATAGTTGATAAAAACAAACTTGAAGGGTTCTCGATCATATCGGTCAAATTTCCATATCAGAATAAGATAAACTGACATAGGTACGATTGCGGCTATTGCAGAAAGAAGAATAATCATTAAGATTTTGTTAAAAGCAATTATTATTAAATAGCTTTAACAAATTATTGAAATACAACCCAAAAAACCAAAAATTTTTTAGTATGCAAGGTTTTAACTATCCAAAAAAATATAACATCATTTCTAATAATTAAATTGCTTTTAAATTGGATTTTGATTTGCTTTAAGATGGTTTTTGTTGATTTTTTTAATAAATCTTAAGTTTTTAGAATACTCTAAGTTTGGTAATCAGGTCGTTCGGTTATATATTTAGCCTCGTTTTTTGCGTGATTTTGCAAGATGATAATAAAAATCTCAAATTTAAGTAACGGGGAACATAATTTTCTTTTTGAGGACAAAGTTAATGTTCTGGATTTAGAATCGCCGTTTTACGGAAAATTTAAATCAGATGTTTTAGTCAGTAAATTGCACGATCAGCTAATTGTTAAAGCTTCTACTGATTTCAAAGTTAAATACGAATGTGATCGCTGTGGATGTGAATACAAATCTACACTAAAAAGTGATTACAAGATGGTTTATCTAATGAATGAAGAACCTGAAGAAACTGAATCTTTAAATGTGAGTTATCTTGATAGAGAAGCAGATAAAATTGATCTTAAAAACGATGTTAGAGAATTTGCATTACTTTCTATTCCGATGAAAAAATTATGCAAAGAAGATTGCAAAGGATTATGTCCTAAATGCGGTATAGATTTGAATAAAGAACAATGCAAATGTACTAATGATGAGGTTGATCCACGATGGAAACCTCTTATGGATTTAAAAGACAAATTAAATTTAAATTAATAAGAATGGAATGATAACATGCCAAATCCAAAACGTAAGATGTCTAAGAGTCGCCGTGATAAACGTAGAACACATTACAAAGCAGTTGCACCATCTTTAGGTACATGTGCAAATTGCGGCGAAATGAAACTCGCGCATCGTGCTTGCCCATCTTGTGGTTACTACAACGAACGTTCGGTGTTTATACCAAAAAGCTAATTTTAATATAGCTTCCACATAAAATGGTTGATTCTAACTCGAAAAACTCTAAATGCAGAATTATAGTTGATGCAATGGGGGGCGATTATGCCCCTCAAAATGCAGTAGTAGGTGCAATAGAGGCTTTTCAAATCAATAGAGATTTTGATCTTTATCTTATTGGAAAAAAAGATCAAATAATATCTGTGTTAAAATCAAATCAATTTTCATTTGATGAAAACTTTATCATACATGCAGATGAAGTAATCGAAATGGGAGACTCACCAACCTCTGCACTTAAAGCAAAACCAAATTCATCAATAGTTAAAGGCGCACAACTTGTAAAAGCAGGTAAAGCCGAAGCGTTTGTAAGCGCAGGCAACACTGGTGCAATGATGAGCGCATCAACATTAATTATGGGAAGAATTCCGGGTGTTGGTCGCCCGACAATTGGTGCAGAAATGCCCAATGTAAATGGCTTTTGTTACCTTTATGATGTTGGTGCTGGCAAAGATGCAAAACCTTCACATCTATTTGAGTATGCTGTTATGGGTACTATTTATGCTAAAGAAATGGGTGGTATTAAAAATCCAACAGTTGGCGTACTAAGTATGGGTGAAGAAGAAGGTAAAGGAAGTGAAGTTGCAAATGAGGCTTTTACATTATTAAAAAAATCAAAACTAAACTTTATAGGCAATGTTGAAGGTAGAGATATATTAACCAAAAATGTTGATGTAATAGTTTGTGATGGTTATGTAGGAAATATTATTCTTAAATTTGGTGAATCAGTACCAAAACTATTGAAGCACTTACTCACTCAAACTGCAAACGCAAGTTTTTTTGATAAGATAAAAGTTGGATTGGCTAAAGGAACTCTTAAGAAATCGCTTAAGTCTTTAGATTACCAGGAACATGGTGGTGTACCTCTTCTTGGTGTTAATGGAATAAGCATAATTGGTCATGGTTCTAGCACACCAAAGGCAATTAGAAACATGGTGCTTAAAGCATTAGAAATGCATAAAAAAGATTTAGTTAAAAAAATAGAAAACTCAATTAAAGAATATTCAATAAAAATGTAGTGGTAAATTGATGTCAGATAAAAAATATAACGCAAAAATTACTGGTGTTGGAATGTTCGTTCCAGAAAAAATTATGGATAATAAATATTTTGAATCCATTGTAGAAACCAGTGATGAATGGATAAAAACCAGAACAGGAATTAGCGAAAGAAGATTATTAGAGCAAGGCGCAACTAGTGATTTAGCAGCACGTGCAGCTTTAGATCTTTTTGAAAAACATAATGTTGATCCAAAAGAAATTGATGCAATAATTGTTGCAACAGTAACACCAGATATGTTTTTTCCTGCAACAGCTTGTTTGGTACAAAACAAAATTGGGGCAACTAATGCCTGGGGATTTGATCTTTCAGCAGCTTGCTCAGGATTCCTTTTCGCTTTGCAGACAGGTACATCCTTAATTGAAACAGGCAGGTACAAAAAAGTACTTGTAATCGGCGCAGATAAAATGAGTTCTATTGTAGATTATACAGATAGAAATATTTGCATTCTTTTTGGTGATGCAGGTGCAGCCGTTTTGTTAGAACCAACAGATGATAAAAAATATGGTTTACAAAAATCTATTTTAAGAGTTGATGGAACAGGTAAAGATGCATTAAATATGCTTGGCGGCGGCAGTTTAAATCCTTCATCGCATCAAACTGTTGATAATAAGTGGCACTATATTTATCAGGATGGTAAAGCTGTGTTTAAAGTTGCAGTAAAAGGTATGGCAGATGTTTCTGCAGAGCTTATGGAAATTAGTGGACTAAAATCGGAAGACATTGCTTATCTTGTTCCACATCAAGCAAACTTAAGAATTATTGATGCAACGGCACAGAGAATGGGTATCAGTAAAGATAAAGTTATGATAAACATTGATAAGTATGGTAACACAACTGCTGCCACTATTCCACTTTGTTTAACAGAATATTATCGCGCAGGTAAAGTTAAAAAAGGTGATAATCTTATTTTATCAGCTTTTGGAGCTGGATATACCTGGGGAGCAACACACGTAGTGTGGGCAATTTAATTTTAAACAATTAAACTATTTCAATGTCAAAAATAGCATTTTTATTCCCTGGACAGGGATCGCAATATATTGGTATGGCTAAGGATTTATTTGATAAATCTGTTGAAGCCAAAGAGATGATTAAAACTGCAGATGATGCATTAGGTGTTAATCTTTCTTACATAATGTTTAATGGACCAGAAGATCAATTAAAACAAACTGAGTTTACTCAACCTGCAATTTTTCTTCATAGTGTTGTACTTGCAAGTTTGATCCGAACATTAGAACCGGAAGCTGCGGCAGGTCATTCACTCGGAGAATATTCGGCTTTGGTTGCTGCAAATGCAATACAATTTTATAATGCAATTAAACTTGTAAGAGCACGCGGCAAAGCTATGCAGCAAGCTGGTATTGATAATCCTGGGACCTTAGCAGCAATTGTTGGATTGAATCCAAATAAAGTTGAAGACCTCTGCAAAGAAGCTTCGGCTGAAGGAATTGTTCAGTGTGCAAACTTTAATTCACCAGGACAGATTGTTATTTCAGGTTCGGTTTCAGGTGTTAGAAAAGCGATGGAACTTTGTAAAGCTAATGGTGCAAAATTAACGAAAGAACTTGTCGTCAGCGGAGCATTTCATTCCCCTTTAATGCAATCTGCAAAAGATACTTTGCTTGATGTATTAGTTTTAACTCCATTTTATGGTGCAAAATTTCCTGTTTATGCAAACGTTACTGCAAAACCAGTTAAAAGTAAAGATGAAATTAAAAACTTACTTCACCAGCAAGTTACAGCACCTGTTAGATGGGAAGAAACTATAACTAATATGATTGCTGATGGTTTTGATGAGTTTTATGAAATTGGACCCGGTAAAGTTTTGCAGGGCTTAGTAAAAAGAATTAATCCTGATGTTAAATCATTTGGAATAGATAAATACGAAGATTTGGAGAAATATTTATAATGAATCAATCTTCTCATCCAAAGTTTACAAAATCTATAAACGGCGTTTTTATTGATCCACAAATTTTTACATTTAAATTTTCTTGCAAATGCGGCGGCGAGTGCTGTAATTACGGAGTTTACACCGATCTTAAAGAACATAAAATGATTCTTGATATTAAAGATAAAATCATTCCACTTTTAGATGAAACACAATCTAATGATATTAATGATTGGTTTGAGGAACCTGAGGAGGACGAAGATTTTGAATCAGGGATTGCTGTTGGCACTGAGTTAGTAAATGATAAATGTGCCTTTCTAGATAAAAATGGCTTATGTACTTTGCAAAAATTAGCTTTAATGGAAGGCGAATATAAATGGAAATACAAACCAATCTATTGCGTATTATTTCCATTAACTATTTTTGAAGGTGCATTGACTATTGATGATGAACATATTGATAGACTTAAAACTTGTAATGTTAATCCTAATCAAACAACAATTTATGAAGCTTGTAAAGAAGAACTATTGCATTTTTTTGGTATAGAAAACTATAACGAACTTGAAAAGTATAAAAACGAATATTTAGCAGAATATTCTGGAGTTGAAAAGAAATGACAAAAGTAATTGAACAACATAATAAGCGAGCAATTGTTACTGGAGGAACTCGTGGGATTGGCAGAGCTATTGTAAAAGAGTTAGCTTCAAGAAGCTGTTGTGGTGTTTTATTTTCTGATGTTGCATTTGTTTATAATAGCTGCGATGAATGTGCTGAAGAATTGTTGAAAGAAGTTGATTATCCTGGATTAAAAATTCACGGCTTTAAAGCTGATGCAACTTCGTTTGAACAAGCCCAGGCAACTGTTGATGCAGCAATCGAAAAACTTGGTGGTGTTGATATTCTTATAAACAACGCTGGAATTACAAGAGACAATCTTCTTTTAAGAATGTCTGAAAAAGAATTTGATGATGTAATTAATGCAAATCTTAAAAGTGTTTTTAATTATACCAAAGCTGTTTTAAAACCAATGATTGCACAGCGTTACGGAAGAATAGTTAATATATCTTCTGTTGTTGGAATAATTGGCAATGCAGGGCAGTCAAATTATTCCGCATCAAAAGCTGGTATAATTGGTTTTACAAAATCAATGGCAAGAGAACTTGCCTCAAGAAATATTACTGTAAATGCAGTTGCGCCTGGTTTTATTCAAACAGATATGACAAATAAGTTAACCGAAGAACAAGTTAAACGATTAGTGCAAAATGTTCCTATGCAAAGATTAGGAAAACCCGAAGATATCGCCAAAGTTGTAGCATTTTTGTGCAGTAAAGATGCTGATTATATTACCGGACAGGTAATTGCTGTTGACGGTGGAATGACAATGTAATTTAAATGTAATTTGTTTCTTAGATTTTAATTTTGTTAAATTTAGACCAAGAAATAATAAATCAAATAATAATCAAACTAAAAAAGAGGAGAATACTATGGATGTTGAAGCTAAAGTAAAAGAGATCATTATTGATAAATTAGGTGTTGAAGAATCTCAGATTACTCCAGAAGCATCCTTTACAAATGATTTAGGAGCTGATTCTTTGGATATCGTTGAATTAGTTATGGGATTTGAAAGTGCTTTTCAAATTTCAATTCCTGATGAAGATGCTGAAAAGATTGGAACCGTTGGAGACGCTGTTAAATATCTTTCAGAAAAATTAGCTTAATTGTATAAGTCGGGAGTAAAATCCCGACTTTCTTACCTTTATGTCCTTCCTTAATCGGATAAATAAAACTTTAGAGGTTTTATGAGCAAAAGAAGAGTTGTAGTCACTGGCTTAGGCGCAATTACTCCAATCGGTTTAAATGTTAACGACTTTTGGACTGGTTTAATTTCTGGTAAAAATGGTATTGTTCCAATAACACATTTTGATGCCTCTAAGTTTGATACAAAATTTGCAGCTGAAGTAAAAGATTTTAATCCAGAATTATATTTTGATAAAAAATCTGTAAAAAGATTGGATAGATTTTCACAATTTGCAATTGCTGCATCTGTACAAGCAATAGATGATGCAAATGTTGATATAGAAAATCTTGATAAAGATAAAGCTGGTGTTGTCTTTGGTAGTGGAATTGGTGGATTAGAAACTCTGCAGAATGAACACTTAAAATATTTTCAAGATAGAAACCCTGGAGTTATCAGTCCATTTTTTGTTCCGATGATGATTTCTGATTTAGCAGCAGGTCAAATTTCAATTCGTTTTGGATTAAAGGGACCTAACTACGCAACAACTTCTGCTTGTGCAACGGCTTCGCATGCAATTTCTGATGCTTTTATGTTAATCCAGCGCGGTACAGCCAATCTTATGGTTTGCGGCGGAAGTGAAGCACCAATTACAGAAATTGGTATGGCAGGATTTGGTGCAATGAGAGCATTATCAACCTGGAATGATAGATACTCTGAAGCATCACGCCCATTTGATAAAGACAGAAACGGATTTGTAATGGGAGAAGGATCGGGTGCTATTGTATTAGAAGAATTAAACCATGCTTTAGCTCGTAAAGCAAAAATTTATGCAGAGCTTGCTGGTATAGGTTTAACTGCAGATGCTCATCATATAACAGCTCCTGCACCTGGCGGCGAAGGTGCTGTAAGATCTATGAAAATGGCAATTGAAGATTCAGAATTACAAATAACAGATATTGATTATATAAATGCTCATGGTACTTCAACACCGCATAATGATGTGAATGAAACAAAAGCTATTAAAACAGTATTTGGTGAATATGCTTACAAACTTATTGTAAGTTCAACAAAATCTATGACGGGACATTTACTTGGAGCTGCCGGCGGTATTGAAGCAATCGCAACAATATTATCAATAAAAAATAGTATGATACCGCCTACAATAAACTTAGATAATCCTGACCCGGAATGTGATTTAAATTATTCCGCAAAAGTTGTTACTAAGATGGAAATTAGAAATGCAATCAGTAATACTTTTGGGTTTGGCGGGCATAACGCATCTTTATTATTTAAAAGGTTTGAGGCATAGTTTTGAACTCACTTTTTTCCCGATTGCGAAAACTGTTTAGCTTAAGGGAAGAAAAAAATGGCTCCCATCTTGTCGATAAAATATTAACCCCTCAAAAAATATCTCATTTAGAGAGTGTTACTAAAATACACATCAACAATAAATCATATTATTTTCAAGCTTTAATGCACAGATCTTTTTTAGAAGATATTGAAGAAGAAAACATATCAAATGAGCGAATGGAATATCTTGGAGATTCTGTTTTAAGTTTGGTTGTTGCAGAATATCTATTTAAAAATTTTCCCGAAGAAGATGAAGGTTTTTTAACAAAAGTAAGAGCAAAACTTGTAAATAGGTTTGCACTTTCTGATGCTGCTGATGATATTGGATTAGAAAAATTTATTTTGATAAATCAAAATTTATCAAACTCATTTTCAAGGGCTTCAAAAACTGTTTTGTCTGATGCTTTTGAAGCTTTAATTGGAGCTATTTATCTTGATAATGATCTTAACACTACTAAAAAATTTATACACGAATTTTTAATTAATCCTTTAGTTAAAGATGGTGATTATTTAAAGGATGAAAATTATAAAAGCCAGTTACTTGAGTACGCTCAGGCAAATAAATTAGAAAATCCTAATTACATTGTAATTAAAGAAGAAGGACCGCAGCACGATAGAGTTTTTACTGTAAAGGTAACTGTCGGCGATAATTTTTCTGGAGTAGGTAAGGGTAAGAACAAAAAATCTGCTGAGCAAAATGCAGCTAAGTCAACGCTCGAACTTATCAATAAATAAATTTTATTTATTTCAAATTTTATTTATCAGCCAAAAATCTCCGCCTTTTGAAATCACTATTTCTTATATTTTTTGTAATTTTACGTAACAAAAATAGTTTTTAAAGATATTTAAAGAGATTTTAAAATGAATTATTTAACACATCCCGATAGATTTGAATCCAGGCATATTGGTCCCACCCCAGATGATTTACAAGAAATGCTTAAAGTTTGTGGCGTAAACTCTCTCGATCAATTGATTGATGAGACTGTTCCGGCAAGTATTAGATTAAAAAATAAACTTAAACTTGCTGAAGCCTTAAGCGAATCTGAATTTATAAAAAAGTTAAATGAGTTAGCGAGCAAAAATAAAGTTTATAAAAGTTGTATCGGTATGGGGTATCATCCAACTATACTTCCAGCAGTTATACAACGTAACGTTTTAGAAAATCCGGGTTGGTACACACAATACACACCTTATCAGGCAGAAATTTCGCAAGGTAGATTGGAAGCATTATTAAATTTTCAAACCGTAGTTTCTGATTTAACTGCTCTTCCAATTGCAAATGCTTCGCTGCTTGATGAAGGAACTGCTGCTGCTGAGGCAATGATTATGTTTCATAATAATCGTAAAAAAGATAAAGCAAACGCAAAAAAGTTTTTTATATCAGATCAAGTTTTTCCTCAAACCATAGATGTTATTAAATCAAGATCTAAACCATTAGGAATTGAGTTAGTTATAGGCAATCATCAAACAATAGAATTGAACAACGATTACTTTGGATTATTAGTACAATATCCAGCAATTAGTGGAGAGGTTTTCGATTATTCAGAGTTGTTTAGCAAAGCAAATTCATTTTCTATCTTTAAAGTTGTAGCAGCCGATTTATTAAGTTTAACTTTATTACTGCCGCCGGGTGAGTTTGGCGCTGATTGTGCCATTGGTACAACTCAAAGGTTTGGTGTTCCTATGGGTTTTGGCGGACCGCACGCTGCATATTTTGCTACTAAAGATGAATTTAAAAGAGTTATTCCTGGTAGAATTATTGGTGTTTCTGTAGATGCAAATGGTAATAGAGCATTAAGAATGGCTCTGCAGACTAGAGAACAGCATATTAAGCGAGAGCGAGCTACAAGTAATATTTGTACTGCACAGGTTTTACTTGCTGTGCTTGCAAGTATGTATGCTGTTTATCACGGTCCAAAAAATTTAAAAGCGATTGCCGCTCGTATCAATGGTTTAACAGCAGTTTTAAGCAAAGCGTTAATTGAATTAGGTTTTAATCAAATAAATAAAAATTACTTTGATACAATATCAATTAAAGTTGATGAACAACTAAAACAAAAAATTAAATCTGAAGCTTTAAAAAAGGAAATTAATCTTAACTATTTTATTAAAGATGCAGTAGGTATATCTCTAAATGAAATTACGAGTGAAAAAGATATTGAAGAATTGATTTCTGTATTTGCAAATGTTGTTGAAAAAAAATCAAATTTTGTTTTACCTGCAAATGGTAATATAGATTTTGGAATTGAGAATAAATTTGTTAGAACTTCAAAATTCTTAGAACATCCTGTATTCAACTCTTACAGATCAGAAACTGATATACTAAGGTATATGAAATATCTTGAGAATAAAGATCTTTCACTCGTTCATTCTATGATTGCACTTGGTTCTTGTACTATGAAGTTGAATGCTACTACAGAAATGCTCGGAGTTACAAATCCTCAATTTGCAAACATTCATCCTTTTGCTCCAGATGATCAGGTAAATGGATATAAAGAAATGTTTGCAGAATTTGAAAAAGATCTTGCTGAAATAACTGGTTTTTCTGCAGTTTCGCTTCAACCAAATTCTGGTGCACAAGGCGAATATACTGGTTTATCTGTTATCAAAGCTTATCTAGAAGATAAAGGAGAAAATAATAGAAATATTGCAATCATTCCGTCGTCCGCGCATGGCACTAATCCTGCAAGTGCAATTATGGCAGGTATGAAAGTAGTAGTTGTTAATTGTGATGACAACGGAAACATTGATGTGAATGATTTGAAAATAAAAGCTGAGTTACATAAAGATAATCTTGCAGCTTTGATGGTTACGTATCCCTCAACTCATGGCGTGTTTGAAGAATCAATAAAAGAGATTTGCGAAATCATACATAAAAATGGCGGGCAAGTTTATATGGATGGTGCAAATATGAATGCACAAGTTGGATTAACAAGTCCTGCTGAAATTGGTGCAGATGTTTGTCATCTTAACCTGCATAAAACGTTTAGCATTCCTCATGGCGGCGGCGGTCCTGGTGTTGGTCCAATTGCAGTAGCAGAACATTTAAAAGATTTTTTGCCTGGTCATAAGGTTACAAATGGCAACTATAAAAAATCTATTAGTTCAGTTTCATCAGCACAATATGGCAGTGCCGGAGTTGTGGTTATTTCTTATGCTTATGTAAAAATGATGGGTGGAAACGGACTTACCAATGCAACTAAATATGCAATTTTAAATGCAAATTATATTAAAGCTAAATTAGAATCTACATTCAAGGTACTATATAAAGGATCAAAAGGCAGAGTTGCACACGAAATGATTTTTGATATGCGTGAGTTTAAAACTTCAGCTCATGTAGAAGTTGAAGATATTGCAAAAAGATTAATGGATTATGGTTATCACGCACCAACTGTTTCATTTCCGGTTGCAGGTACTTTAATGATTGAACCAACTGAAAGTGAACCTAAAGCTGAACTTGATAAGTTCTGTAATGCTCTGATAAATATTAGAGAAGAAATTAAAGAAATTGAATCAGGTAATGCTGATCAGAAAAATAATGTTTTAAAAAATGCACCTCATACTGCGCAAGTAGTTGTTGCGGATAATTGGCAATATCCTTACAAACGAGAGAAAGCTGCTTATCCGGTTGAATATTTACGAACCAATAAATTTTGGCCAGGAGTCAGCAGGATTGATAATGCTTATGGTGATAGAAATTTGGTTTGCAGTTGTTTACCAGTTTCTGAATATAAGAATGAAAAATAATATCTAAATATTTAAATTAAATACCGTTCAAATATTGTGAACGGTATTTTTATATCTAATCATAAAAAACAATTACAATTAGTGACAAAAAAAACAAATAACTTTTTTTTATTAGTTAATCTAATAATTGTTTTTTCATGTAACAGTTACTCTCAAGTTTCAGATTCATCAAAGTATTCTCAGTTATATCCATTTATAGTAGATTCAATAATGATTTCTGGTAATGATTTAACAGAAGAATACATAATTCTGCGTGAATTAACTTTTGGAATTAATGATACTTTAACAGAACGTATTGCGTTTTATAATCGTGAGCGGATTTACTCTTTAGGAATATTTAATCGTGTTTATTTAATCCCTGAACAGATGGACGGATTAAACATATTAAATATTAAAGTTGAAGAAAGCTGGTACATTTATCCACTGCCATTTGTTGATGCTGCTGAAAATGATTTAAAGAAACTTACTTATGGAATTAATTTTAGACTTAAAAATTTTCGGGGCAGGAATGAACAATTATCTGCAACATTTGCTTTAGGTTATGATCCGTATTTGTATCTAAATTATTACA
>Ga0172369_10004767_pt1 | contig 17030 bp, 13 predicted proteins | sample LakKiv25m_FD_114539 | JGI IMG/M metagenome (GOLD analysis project Ga0172369, IMG submission 114539) | Freshwater microbial communities from Kabuno Bay, South-Kivu, Congo - kab_022012_11.25m | ecosystem: Environmental > Aquatic > Freshwater > Lake | place: Democratic Republic of the Congo...
ACCACGGAGCCGAGCGCCGAGAGCTTGGCGCTCGCGTAGTCCTCGACGCCATTCGCGGCAACCCACGCCTCGAATTCGACCCCGGACATCGCGGCGGGCGCTGGCGGAGGCGGAGCCGCCGGGGGTTTCGCAGCGACAGGCCGCCCCTGTGCATCGCGTGGCAAGGCCAGCAGCTCCTCCTCCAGCCACGCGCGAATTGCCCCACGTAGCGCGGAGAGCAGTCGCGTTCCGCCCGCCCGCAGCAGGACGTCGAAGATCGCCCGGTCCACGAGCAGCTCGCTCACCGTCAGCGTCGGCCTGGCGTCGAGCAGCCCCTGCAACGCGGCGGGCACCTGCGAGTCCGTGCCGCAGCTCGACACGATCGCGTCGGCCCGCCGCCCGAGCAGGTGCCCGAGCCCGGCCGACCTCGCGGCCATCGCCAGCTCGCCGAGCGTGTCGGCCATACGCAAGCGCTGCTGCGCCACTTTGTGTGGCATCACATTCTGGGGCGGGATCGCGGCCATTGTCCCCGTGGCACCGCTCCGGGCGGCGCGCGCGGGCGCACGTTTTCCCGCCGGCCTGTGGAGCGTCAAGTGCCCCTTGCGCCCTTCGCACGCAGCGGCGCGCGCGCCCGATGCAGTTTGGACTTGATCCCGTCCTCCGGACCTGCTACGCTTATTCCTAGTTACATAGTGGGGAATATAGACATGAACATCGACGACAGCTTCACGACCCAGGCGGCGCTGCTCTCGGCGCTCGGCGGCGTCCTCATCGGCCTCGCATCCGCGCTGCTGCTCGCGTCGCAGGGGCGCATCGCCGGCGTCAGCGGGATCGCCGGCCGCCTGTTCGTCGTGCCGGCGGACGGTCCCGGTTGGCGCATCGCGTTCCTGGGCGGCTTGCTCGTGGGCGGCGTGGCCCTCAACCTCGCCTCACCCGAGCTCATCGGCCGCACGGGCTGGGCCTCCCTGCCGCAGCTCGCGCTCGCCGGCCTGCTCGTGGGCTACGGCACGCAGCTCGGCAACGGATGCACGAGCGGACACGGCGTGTGCGGCCTGGCGCGGCGCTCTCAGCGATCGCTCGTCGCCACGTTGACGTTCATGGGCGCGGCCGGCGTCGTCGTCTTCGCCCTTCGCCACGTCGTGGGAGCCTGAACATGAAGAAGATCGCCTTCGCATTCGCTTCCGGACTCCTCTTCGCGGTGGGGCTCGGCGTCGCGGGCATGACGCAACCGTCCAAGGTGCTCGGCTTCCTCGACGTCGCCGGAACCTGGGATCCGAGCCTCGCGTTCGTCATGGGCGCCGCCCTCGCCGTCGACTTCGTGGCGTTCTCGGTGATCCTGCGCCGCCCGCGCCCCTGGATCGACGCCGTGTTCCATCTGCCCACGCTGACGCGCGTCGACGCCCGCCTCGTCGGGGGCGCGGTGCTCTTCGGTCTGGGTTGGGGCCTCTCGGGCGTGTGCCCGGGCCCCGCGGTCGTCGCCGTCGCCTCCGCGCAGCCCGAGGTGCTCGTGTTCGTCGCGGCGATGGCCGGCGGCATGGGCACCTTCCACGCGGTCGAGGCCTGGCGTCGCAGCGGTCGCCAAGCGGCCACGGGCGGCGCGGCGGCGGATCGCCTCGTGGGTGTGGACGGTTAGGCCCCGGAGCGGCGAGTCGTCATGTGACACGTCGATGCGTCTCGGAATCGACGCGACAAAATCACTGATATCAAGGTGTTAGACGTGTGGCCTTGATCTTGATCATGCCATAGGTCAAGCAGGGGCCTTCTCACTCCGGCGCACCTCTGCGCCTCCCCGAGGATGGTCCCATGAGCCGTTCGAGCCTCCTGCGCAACCTCGCCCGCCTGGTGGGCGTGGCGGAACACGCCGATCGTGAAGGTCTTTCGAGCGAAGGCGCGCTCGCCGAGGAGTGCCGTCGCCTCGCCGCGCGCCCGTCGCGTCGCGCGTTCTTGAAGACCGCCGGCGCCGTCGCGGCCGCCGGCGCGATCGCCCAGACCGGCGCCCGCAGCGCACTCGCGTTGCCCAAGCCGAAGAACGCGCCGCGCATCGCGATCGTGGGCGGGGGCCTGGCGGGCCTCGGGTGCGCCGATCTCCTGCAGCAAAAGGGCGTGATCTCGACCCTCTACGAGGCCGGCGACCGGCTCGGTGGACGCTGCTGGTCCCTGCGCGACCACTTCCCCGGCCAGGTGGCCGAGCGCGGCGGCGAGCTCATCGACACGGCGCACCAGACCATGCGCCACTACGCGACCCGCTTCGACCTCGCGCTCGAGAGCTACACGAAGGCGCCCGGCGAGGTCAGCTACCATTTCTTCGGCCAGGACTTCCCGGAGGCCACGGTCGTCGACGAGGTTCGCGTGCTGACCAAGCGCATGCAGGCCGATCTGCAAGCCTCGAGCGGCGCGCCGACCTTCCATGCACACACGGACGCGGACGTCGCGCTCGACAACACGGACCTCGGCACGTACCTCGCCACGCGCGGCGCGGGCCTGCCGCTCGCCTGCGCGGTCATCGAGCAGGCCTATGTCGCCGAGTACGGCCTCGCCGTTGCGGAGCAGAGCTCCTTGAACTTCCTGCTCTTCATCGGGCTCAACCGCCGCAGCAAATTCGCGCCCTTCGGCTCCAGCGACGAGCGTTTCCACGTCACGGGTGGCAACGACGGCATCGCCGCGGGCCTCGCCGCGGACTTCCAGGGGACGATCGCCCTCGGGATGCGCCTCGAAGGCCTCGCGCGAAACGGGGCCGGCGAGTACCTGCTCTCGTTCGCGGGCCACGCCGCGCCCATCCTGGCCGACACGGTCGTGCTGACCATCCCGTTCCCCGTGCTGCGCGGCGTCTCGCTCGACGCGAGCCTCGGCCTGAGCGCCGACAAACGCCGAGCGATCGCCGAGTTGGACTACGGCACGAACGCCAAGACGATGGTCGGCTTCGATTCGCGGCGCTGGTTCGACGCGTACGGCTCGAACGGCGCCGCCTACAGCGACCTGCCAAACGTGCAGGCGGTGTGGCAGACGAACGGCGCCGCGGGCGCGCCGCGGGGCATCCTCACCGATTACGCCGGCGGCGCGCGCGGGCTGGCGCTGGGCTCCGTGCCCGTGCAGAGCGCGGTGGACGCCTGGCTCGACGACCTCGACGTCGTGTGGCCGGGCGTCAAGGCGACCGCCACGCGACAGGGCGGCGCCTACCTCGTCCACCGAGAGCACTGGCCGAGCAACCCCCGCACGCTCGGCGCCTACACGTGCTACAGGCCGGGCCAGTTCACGCGCATCGCGGGCCTGGAGGGCGAAGCGGCGGGTCGCCTCAAGTTCGCGGGCGAGCACGCCGACAGCTTCTACTCGTGGCAAGGCTACATGGAAGGCGCGTGCCTGAGCGGGCTGCGCGCCGCGAACGAGATCCTCGTGGACTTGCAGAAGGGCGCGCTCTGACGGCGAGCAGGCGCGCGGTCTACAGGGGCCGCCGAGGGCCACGACCGACATCGCCCGCTCCCGCCACGTGGGCTTGCCGATCGCCGCGTGGATCCGCGCTTGAAGCCCCGCGATCAACCGCCGCACCTCGCGTGTGGGCCCGAGCAGCCGGCCGGCGAGGAAGATCGGATAGGTCTCGCGGAGATCGACCGCGTTCCGCGCGGCCTTGAGGCGCAGGATGGGCTCCGGCGCGTCCAGCATGCGGTGCAGCGTGGAGAGCGCGAAGCCCACGCACACGTAGTCCCAGCCCTTGCGCAGCTCCCGCGTGAGCTCGCGGCGGCTCGGTTAGTGCAGCACGGTCGTCGGTCCCTCGAGGTTTTCGGCGATGTAGTCGAGGCCGAACTGGACATGCGTGGCGCGCGGGCTGAACAGGCCCTGCACGCGCGTGACCTGGCCGTACAGGAGCTCATAGCCGACGCTCGGGGCGTCGCCATGGCGCTCGCCGAGCGGCCGGCAGACGCTGGTCAGGAGGATACGCGGGAGCGGCGCGCGGGAGCGCGACGAGGAGGCCGCGATCATGGACCTCGACCTTCGGCCCGCACCACGCTGGCCGAGGCTACGTTACGCCCACGCCCGTCGCCGCAAGTCTCGCTGCGTTCCCGGTTGCATCACGGCCGTGTCACCGGTACGTGACGCGCCGCGCGAGGCATGGCTCGAGCGCCCGCGAGGCGACCAACGAGGATGGCGCGTGTGCGGGCCCGGATTGGGAGGCCCACGTCGCGGCTGCGTTTTCGCTTCACGGCCGCCGCCGCCTCGTGCTAAAAGCGCCCGCCCCGGCGACCCATGGCGGTCGCCCCAGTCCACGGAGCCCACGCGCATGTCCACGCCCGAGACCACGCCGACCGCGACCATCGACATCCCCAAGAACTACGACCACAGCGAGGTCGAGGGCCGCTGGACGCGCGCCTGGACCGAGGCCTGCACCTACGCGCACGATCCGAGGAGCGCCGCCGCGCGCGCGGGCCGCATCTTCTCCGTCGACACGCCGCCCCCCTACGTGAGCGCCGCGCACCTGCACGTGGGCCACGCGATGAGCTACTCGCAGGCCGAGTTCGTCGTGCGCTTCTGGCGCATGCGCGGCCACGAGGTGTTCTACCCGATGGGCTTCGACGACAACGGACTGCCCACGGAGCGCTACGTCGAGCAGGTGCACAAGGTCAACAAGGCCAAGATAGAACGGCAGAAATTCGTAGAGCTTTGCCTCGACGAGACGCGCAAGGGCGGGCAGGTCTATCGCGATCTCTGGACCAAGCTCGGACTGTCGGTCGACTGGTCGCTGCTGTACTCGACGATCCAGCCCCGCGCGGTGAAGAACGCGCAGCGATCGTTCTTGGAGCTTGTTCGGGAGGGTTTTATCGAGCGTCGCAACGATCCGATCCAGTGGTGTCCAGCGTGTTCGACGAGCCTCGCGCAGGCCGACGTGGAGTCGAGCGACGAGGTGTCCCGGCCGCTGTACACGATCCGGTTCCACGCCGCGGATGCCACGATCGAAGCTAGATTGCTGCGCGATAACAAGGGTTTGATTGAGACGACGCGACCCGAGCTGGTGCCCGCGAACGTGGCGCTCGCCGCGCACCCGGAAGACCCGGTCTACGGCCCGCTCGCCAAGGCTGGAACCCGTTTCCGCGTGCCCCTGACGGACCGCACCGTGCCGCTCATCCTCGACGACGCCGTGGATCGCGCATTCGGGACCGGCCTGATGATGGTCTGCACGTTCGGGGACCCGGAGGACGTGCAGAAGTGGCGCGTGCACAAGCTCGACACGCAGATGATCGTGGGCCCTGACGGCCGCATCCGCCTGCCGAGCGTGCCCGCGATGGACGGCAAGCGCGTGCACGTGCTCGAGAAGGGCTCGGCGCACCCAGAGGCGCGTCTGGCGGCGATCGAGGCGCTGCGCGAGGCCGGTCACCTCGTGGTGCGCGAAGGGCCGGACGCGACGGGCGACGGCGGCCGCAAGTCCACGACCCGCGTCTCGATCCACGAGCGCTGCGGCACGCCGGTGGAGATCCTCGTCGCGCCGCAGTGGTTCATCCGCCTGCTCGACTACAAGGAGGAGCTGTTGCAGCGCGGCCGCGAGCTGCGCTGGTATCCGGCGTTCATGCGCGAGCGTTACGAAGACTGGGTCACCAACCTCAAGTGGGACTGGAACATCTCGCGGCAGCGCTACTACGGCGTGCCGTTCCCGGTCTGGTACTGCGACGCGTGTGGCGAGCCGCACTTCGCGCCGCCCGAGACGACGCCCATCGATCCGCAGGTGAGCGCTTGCCCGCATCCAGCCTGCTCGAAATGCGGTCACGCGACCTTGCGGCCCGAGCGCGACGTGATGGACACGTGGATGACCTCGTCGATCACGCCCTTGGTCAACGCGAACTGGGCCAACTGGACGAGCGGCCCGCACACGTGGCCCGGGGCGAGCATCGATGCCCCCTCGGGCGAGGCGGGACGGCCCGAGATCTACCCGATGACCGTGCGGGTGCAGGCCTTCGAGATCATCCGGACGTGGCTCTTCTACACGGTCGCCAAGAGCCACCTCCACACGGGCTCGCTGCCCTGGCGCGACGTGATGATCTCGGGCTGGGGCCTCGATCAGCACGGCAAGAAGATGTCCAAGCGCGCCGGCAACTTCGTGGATCCAGACGGCATCATCTCGAAGTACTCGGCCGACGCGCTGCGCTACTGGTCCGCGGGTTCAACGCTCGGACACGACCTGCGCTTCAACGAGCGGGACGTCGCGAACGGTAAGCGTCTACTCACAAAGCTTTGGAATTCAACGCGATTTGCCCTGCAGAACCTCGGTGCCTGGCGGCCCGAGGAGGCCGTGTGCGAGGCGCCGACCGCGGCCGACCAGTGGGTCCGCTCGCGGCTGGTCGCGACCATCGACGAGGCCACGAAGGCCTTCGAGCGCTACGAGTACAGCCACGCCCTGCGCGCGGTCGAGCAGTTCTTCTGGTCGACGTGGTGCGACAACTACCTCGAGATCGTCAAGGAGCGCTTCTGGACGCCCGAGTCCTTCGATCCGGCCGTCGTCGAGGCCGGCCGCCGCACGATCTGGTTCGGCACTGGCGCGCTGCTGCGCCTGTTCGCGCCGTTTCTGCCCTTCATCACGGAGGAGCTCTACCAGCGCTGTTTCCGAAACGGTTCCAGAGACTTCCAATCGATTCACCGCGCCTCGTGGCCCTCCGACGGCGCGCGGGCCGACGTGTTCGGCGGCGCGCGCGACCCGGAGGCGGAGCGGCTCGGCGACCTGCTCGTGGACCTGCTCGGCGGCGTCCGGCAACTGCGCACCGCTTCGAAGCTCGGCTCCGCGCGCAAGCTCGCGACCGTGAACCTCGCGCCCACCGACGGCCAGAGTATTGATTTCACGCCGATAATCGCCGATCTCCGGACCGCGAGCCGCGCGATCTCCATCGAGATCGGCGGCGAGGCGACGCTCGACATCCCGAACCGCGCGATCAAGGTCGGGATCGTGCCCGTGCCGGAAGAGACCCCGCCGCCGCAGGCCTGAACACGCCGCCGCCGCGAAGACCCAACCCTGGCCCTCCGGGAGCCCGCCCATGACGCGTTTCGTCCTCGCGCTCGCGAGTCTCGCCACCCTCACCCTGCACGCCGCGCCGGTGCACGCCGAGAAGCTGACCGACGAGCAGCGCGCGACCTTGCGCGACCTCGGCGGCGAGGCGTTGGTCACCGACGCCGAACGCGTGCAGGCACAAGATCCGAAGGACAAAAAAATCAATTATCAAGAAACTCAGTGCCTCATACACTACATCCAGGCCCTCAAGTACGAGCGGTCCGGCAAGGCCTCGCAGGCGACCGGGCAGTTTCGCTCCTGTGCGGTCATGTGTGCGGCGGCAGCCAAGAAGAGCGAGAGCGCGCTCGCGGACCTGGGCACGAAGTACGCCCCGCTGTGCCAGAAGAAGCAACGGGCGATCGACGGCCGGTCGCACCTCGAGCGTGCACAGAAGAAGCTCGTGGAATTCAAGGCCGCCACGGGCCTCGTCAACTGGTACCATCGCGCGGCCGAGGTGCGGGGGGCGCTCGAGCAGGCGAGCGAGAAGCTCGGCGCGTCGCCGGAGGTCCAGGCCGTCGAGGCGAGCTTTCGGGCGCTCGAGCAGGAGCGGAAGGAGGGCCTCGCCAAGGTGACGAAGTTCATGACGCGCAAGGATATCGTAGAGTTGCAGCGTCGCAGGGATCGCGTGCAGGACCACATCCGCGCGATCGAGAAGGACTTCGGTGTCTCGCCGCGCGCCGAGACCGTACGCGTCGAACTCGAGCACCTCAAGTCCGATCTGCGCAGCCTGGACGCCAAGTGGGCCTTCGAGGCGAAGGCGGCCGGCGTGCTCTGAACCGCTGGCAGGCAGGGCCCGCGCACTGCCGCGCTAACTCTCCGGTTGCACGTGCAATTCAACGCTCGCGCCCTGCGATGACAGCGTCACCCGCGCGCCGTCCTTCCCATAGACGAGCACCGAATCCGTCGGCTCCGCCTGGAAGCCGAGCGCCGTGAGCCGCTGCTGCACGCGCGCGAGCAGCCTGCCTGCTCCCGCGCCATCAGCCGCGAGGAGCCGCACGTCCCATGTGTAGTAACGCGCCCAGGTCCCGCCCGACGCGACGCTCGCGACGGGATCCCCCGACACCAGGTCCACGAGCGCGGCCGGCACGCGCGCGTCCCTCAGCGACGGCCGGGCCGCGAGCACCGTCCGCAGCGCCGGCGGGGCTGTGGGCTCGTTCGCCCGCACCTTCAGCAGCAGCGTGGTCCCGCTCGTGGGCGTCCGAGCGCCCGTATAAGGTTGTATTTCTTCTACATACAGCGCAAGCGTCGCCTGACCGAGCGCGCGCGTGTAGACCTCCTCGGGCCGCCCGCGCGGGCCGCCCGCGGTCTGGGGCTTGCCGAAGCCGAGCGCGCCGAGAGTGGCCGCGAGCTTGGCCTGCGCGTCTGCCGGCTTGCCCGGGATGCCCAACTGCGGCACGAAGAACACGAGCACCGGCGCGCCGTCCGTGTGCTCGAAGGCCTCGCTCCACTCGAGGCGCGTGGGCGCCAGCGCGGCGAGCAGCTCGCGCAGCACCCTGGGCGCGACCCGGTCGGCGGCATGCTTGTGTGCGGCCAGCAATGCGGCGAAGGCCGGATCGGTGCCCACGTCGGCTGCCTTGACGAGCCACGCGACGGGATCGCTCGGCGCGGCGAGCGGCGGCGGCGTGGGCTGCGCGGGCGGGGCTGCGCGAGGCTCGGCGGGTTGCCGCGTCTCCGGCTCGACCGACTTGGGCCGGGCGCACGCGAGCGTCAGGACGACGAGGCCGAGGGCGAGGGGCGAGGGCTTCATGTGCGCGATCGGAACATGGCCCGTGCGGCGGGTCAACCACAGGGCATCGCGTCAGGGTTCCATCTGCGCCGGCAGCCCGCTGTCGACCCAGGCCTGCGCGCCTCCAAAGACGCTTCGGACCTGGTGGTAGCCCTGCGCCTTCAGCAACAACATCGCGTAGATAGACCGCTTCCCCCGCGCGCACAGCGTCACGATGGGCGTCGCGCGGTCGGCCGGCAGCGCGTCGACCGGCCCCGCGGACAGGTCCCCGAGCGGGATGTTGAGCGCCCCGGGGATCGCGAGCCGGCGCACCTCGTCGGGGTTGCGCACGTCGAGCAGGATCGCGCCGCGGTGCAGCATCCAGTGCGCCTCCGTCGGTCCCACGACGTCCGGGCCCGTCTCCGCGAAGAGCACGGCCGCCTTGAGCTCGGCGGCGAAGGGCAGCGCGGCCTCGGGCGCGTTCGGCTGCTGCGGGAAGAGGTCGGGCAGGTGGCGGCGGAACGACGACATGTACTTGAACGCGTTGTCCGGGAAGATCACGACGCAGACGTTGCCCGGCGCGTCAGGCACGGCCCGCAGCGCGGCCGCGAGCGCGAGACCGGAGCTCGGACCGCTGATGAGGCACTCCTCCTGGATGAGGCGCTTGCACAGGCCGTAGGCCTCGTCATCCGTGACCTCGTGCAGGCCGTCGTACTCCTCGGGCACGAAGAAGTCGGTGAGCACCAGCGCCTTGCGGCTTCGCACGCCCGGGATGTCGTGGCCGTCCGTGGGGTGCGCGCCGATGACCTGGACCTTGGGGTTGCGCGACTTGAGGAAGCGGCCCGTGCCCGTGATCGTGCCGCACGTGCCCAGGCTCGCCACGAAGTGCGTGATCTCGCCACCGGTCTGACGCCAGATCTCGGGACCCGTCGTCTGGAAATGCGCCGCGGGGTTCGCCTGATTCTTATACTGATTCAGGGACTTCCACCCATCCTGCGCGCCCAGCTCGGCGGCCCGGGCCATGGCCCCCTCGGGCTGCCCCGGCATCGGACACAGCGCGTCCTCCAGCTCCACGAGCTGCGTCCCGAAGAGGCGCAGCGCCGACCGCTTCTCGAGCGGGATGGCGTTCGACAGCGTCGCGGTGAAGCGGTAGCCGCGCGCGTTCGACATCATCGCGAGGCCCATGCCCGTGTTGCCCGACGTCGGCTCCACGAGGTTCTGGAGCGTCTCGCCGCGCGCCTCGGCGTCCGCCACGAGGTTCGCCGCGACCCGGTCCTTGACCGCCCCGAAGGGGTTGTACCACTCGAGCTTGGCGTAGACCTTCGTGTGCACGAAGGGCACCACGCGGCGCAAGCGCACGATTGGCGTGGGGTTGTCGACGCCGGAGAGCATCTCGAGGACGTTGTCGTAGACGCGAAGCGAGTGGTTGGGCACGGGGTACCTCTGAGACGAAACGCTGTGAGATCCTTGTTATCTTTATTCCCTACCAACAAACAAGACAACACGCTAGCAGACCGCCCCGCGAAAGGGAAGGGCGGCCCCCCAAAATCGAGATGGGAGCCCAGGACGGGGCACCGGACAGCGTGGAAACCAGGGCGGAGCGCCGCCGCGCGGGGTCAGAGCCAGGCCTGGGCGACGCCCGCGGCGATGAGCGTGACGGAGAGGTTGTCGTCGACGCGGTCGCTGAACAGCTCGGTCAGCGCACCGGCCAACGCCACGGTCGTTGTGATCGCGAGGCGCCGGCCGAGGTCCCAGTCGCCGGAGAACAGGGCGAGGAAGGCGTTCAGGGCGAGGAAGGCCGAGAGCGCGAAAGCCAGTGATCCTTGAAGACTTTTGCCGCGCCAGAGGTGGATCGTCCCGAAGCGCTTGCCGATGAGCGAGGCGATGGGATCTCCGAGCCCGACGGTCAGCACGCCGAGCTGCGCGGCGCGCTGGTCGCAGAGGAGCACGGCGATGAACATCGCGAGCGTGAACCAACTCGCCGAATTGATCTGCGTCAGCTCCCGCGGCCGGGAGACCGCGCCGAAGACCCCCTCGACCAGGAAGCGGTTCCAACGCCTCGAAAAGCGGCGTGAAACCTCCATCGCCACGACGAACGCCAGGAACGCCCCGACGACCCAGAGCGCCGTCTGCCGCGTCAGCACGAACTCGTAGAGCAGCACGCCGCCGAGCGAATTGGCGACGTGGTAGAGGTTGCGGGCGTAGTTGCGCGGCTTGAGGTGACCGAGGGCGACGCCGGGCCCCGCGCTCGCGATCTCGGCGTTGCCGGTCGCGCGTAGCTCGGCGAGCAGCGCCTCGTAGGCGTACGCGACGCGCTTGGAGATCTGTCCCATGCGGCCGGTGCTCGACGCCGGGCTGCCCTTGCCGAGCTCCTTCTCGAAGTCGCGCAGGCCGTGCGAGACGTCTTCGAGCGTTCCGGCGAGGCTCTGCCCGCGTGGGGCCGCGGTCGCACGCATCTGGCGGGCCCTGTCGGCGAGCGCGCGGCACCGCGTGCGGGCGGCCTCACGCCACGCACCGTCGCCGGAGCGCGGCGCCTGCACGTGCGACACGAAGTCGTGCAGCTCGGCCGCGAGCTCCCGCAGCATGGCAGATGCGTCTATCTCGAAGCCGGCAGCAGGGGGCATGGAGGGGCTCGCGCCACGGCACATCACCGGGCGGCGCAATGGTGCATCCACGGCGCGCGCGCGCAATCCTGCTTGGGACGCCGTGACACAAGCGTGACAATGAATTTGCGTTCAGAGCGCGACGCCGATGACCTTGATCGAGCGGGGCTCGGTGTTCTTGCCCTGGATGACGAGGAAGGCCTCGGACGGAATGGGCTGCTTGGACGAGAGGCCGATCGGGCTCGGTTTGGCGGGCGCGTAGATGACCGGGACGGTGACGATCGCGCCCGACGGGAAGACGAGCGGATGGCTAGTCGATGGGGGCGCCGACGGATCGAATCCGGGCGCGAGGATCATCGCGTAGTCGATCGAGAACACGGGCGGTGTCTCGCTCGAATCGAGGACGAGGGCAAGGATATCGAGTGGTTCGGGACCGCAGTTGCCGAAGCCGACGTCGATGCGCTTGGTGGTGCCGGCCTTGATCTCGCCGAAGTCCACGTCGTCGGCCGGGTTCGACGAGACGCAGGGGATGAGCTCGCCGGCCTCGTTCTTCGCGAGATCGGTGACGATGTCGACCGTGAAGCCGGTGTCGGTGACGCCCGCATCGCCAGCGGCGCTGTCGGTTACCCCGCCCGACGACGGCCCGTGGCAGAGGCCGTCCGCGCCGCACGTCGTGCCCGAGGGGCACTCGCCCTTGGGTCCGCAGGGGCTCTCCGAGAGGGACGGCGTGCCGTTGCCCGATGAGCAGGAGGCGCCGATCGCGAGCGCAACGCCGAGGGACCACGCGGCTGAAGGTCGGTTCGTCATGGTTGGATCGTCCGACGAAGCGGGCGAGAATTCAAGCGCGCCGCGCGCTGCCAGGTCGGAGGCTTGAAGTCCGCGCGCCGACCGTCCAAAGTGGCGGCTTGGCAACCCCGGGCGTGGGTTGCTCCGAGTCGCGCATGCTCGTGGTCGTGAGCGATCTGCACTTTCAGGACACGCTGCATGATCGCGTGCAATATCGCGGACGTGACGGCCGCACGCGGATGCTGGACGTGCGCCGCAACGTAGACCCCGAGGCCTTCAAGGCCTTCGTCGCCGCCCGCATTCGGGAGGCCAACGCCGTCAGCGCGAACGAGCTGCGTTTCCTGTTTGCCGGCGATCTCTTCGACTTCAACCGCTCGTTGCTGTGGTACGCGCGCGACCACGTCAACGCGCGACCCTACGATCTCGGCACACCCGCGGCACCCGAGGGATCCGAGAGCGCTCAGGCCGTGGAGCGCGCGGCGACCGAGATCCTCGAGGGCATCCGCCTCTCGAACGTGGACCTGCTCGGCGTGCCCGGCGCGCCCTCGTTCTTCGAGACGCTCGGTCGCACGCGCCGCGTGGGAGAGGCCGTGCTTGCGGACAAGTGCCCGCTCTACATCGATTATCTGCCAGGAAACGCCGACCGCCTGGTGCTGCACTTCGCGTCGCTGCGGGCCCGTGTGCGCGCGATCCTCGCTATGGGTGGCGCGCCGCTGCTCCCCCTGCCGACCGCGCGCCTCTTCGACGGCTCGTCCAAGGAGCGCCCGCCCTACGCCTGCCTGGTCCGCCACGGCCACGAGTACGACGGCCACGCGTTCGGCGTCGACACAGCCATCGACGTGCTGCCCGACCCGCGCAGCTACGGCCTCGCGAGCCTCTCCGACCACGTCGATGTGGACCTCATCACGGGCATCAGCGCGCGCTTCCGCTTCTACGAGAGCGGCGCGCTCGAAGGCCCCGAGGGCGATCCGAACGCCGAGAACGCGCGCGCCATCTACCGCTCGCTGCGCCTGTTCGACGACGTGAGACCGCAGGCGGCCCTCGTCCCGTTCATCGAGCACGAGGTCGTCCGCGGCGACGAGGCCACGTGGCGGCGCGTGGACAAGCCGCTGCGCGAGAGCATCGAGTCCGCGATCGGCCACCCCTTCGTCGTGCGCTGCCTCGATTACCTCAACGCGCCGGGCCCCGACCGCATGGATCTCGTGCGCTTCGGCTTCACCCGCGTCTTCGTGCGCCTCGCCACGCGCTGGCTGCCCGGGCCCACACACCGCGGCCTCATCCGCATGCTCGCGTCCGGCACGGGCGAGGCCACGCACGCCGACTACGCCGCGCACGAGCCGACGCTCGACCCCGATCGCGGCGTGGCGTTCGTCGTCACGGGACACGGCCACACGCCGGGCGTGGACTTCCTCGGGCGGCGCGACCGGCGAGGCCGGGCGGCGCTGCACCTCAACGCGGGCACCTTCCGCCGCCGCTGGCTGCCGAGCCGCGAGCGTGGCTTCGCGCCCGTCGAGGCGATGAGCTGGGTCCGCGTGCTCAACGAGGACGAGTCTGCGCGCGCCAGTCTGCCGCGTGCCCAGCTCGACTTCCAGGCCCGCGGCTGACGCCGATCTCGATGCTGTCGCCCCCCTTTTCGCGCCGCTTGCCTCGCGACGAGGCCCCCAACGCCTTGACGATCGCGCTGCAGGATCGTCGCGCGCGCGGCGCGGAGGTCCTGGATCTCACGGAGTCGAACCCCACGCACGCGGGCCTCGACTACCCCGCCGATCTCCTCGGCCCGCTGGCCGATCCGGCGTCCTTGGTCTATGACCCCGACCCCCGTGGCATGCTATCGGCGCGGGAGTTCGTATCCCGGTGGTTCGACCGCTTCGGCGCGCGAGTCGCTCCAGACCGCGTACTGCTGTGCGCGAGCACGAGCGAAGCGTACGCGTGGCTCTTCAAGCTGCTCTGCGATCCGGGTGATCGCGTGCTGGTGCCCGCGCCGAGCTACCCGCTCTTCGACTGGCTCGCCGCGGTCGAGGGCGTGTCCGTGGGCCGCTACGCGCTGCGCTTCCACGACGGCTGGATGCTGGACCTCGACGCGCTCGCCGAGGCCTGCGACGCCCGCACGCGCGCCCTCATCGTGGTCCACCCGAACAACCCGACGGGCTCCTTCCTGAGCCGGACGGAAGCCCGCGCGCTCGCCTCGTTCTGCGCCGAGCGCGGCCTCGCGCTCCTCTGCGACGAGGTCTTCGCGACCTACGCCTGGGGCCCCGACCCCGCTCGCCAGCCCACCTTCGCGAGCATCGACAGCTGCCTCTGCTTCTCGCTCGGCGGCCTCTCGAAGCCCGTGGGGCTACCGCAGGTCAAGCTCGGCTGGATCGTGGCGAGCGGCCCACCCGACCTCGTCGACGCGGCGATCGCGCGCCTCGAGCTCATCGCGGACACCTTCCTCTCGGTCTCCACGCCGGTCCAGGTCGCGGTCCCCCGCCTGCTCGCGCGCGGCGAGGCCATCGGCACCGCGATCCGTGCGCGCGCCGCGACAAACATGGAATCGTTGCAAAAACTGATCCAGAACACGGCGCTCACCGCGCTCCCCGCCGAGGGCGGCTGGTACGTCACGCTGCGCCTGCCCCGCACGCGTCCCGAAGAGGCTTGGGTGCTGGAGCTGCTGGGGTCCTGCGGCGTGCTCGTCCATCCCGGTTATTTCTTTGATTTTCCTGACGAACCCTACGCCGTCGTGTCGCTCCTCACGCCCGAGGCCACCTTCGACGCAGGCCTCACGCGCCTCGTGTCACACGTCGAACGCAGCCTGCGTCAGGGCTGAGCGGGCTTGACCTCGGGCGGCAGCGGCCCCATCGCCGTCGGATCCACGACCCGGTCGAGCCACGTCGCGCCGTAGCCCCACCACGGCGGGCCCGGCTCGCAGCCCACCTCCGCGCGCACCGGCCGCGTATTGTCGAAGGCGTGCAGGACGTAACGCCCGAGCGGCGTCTGCACGATCGTCTCGCCGCCCGGTACCAAGCGCTGCGATCGGCCTGTGAGCAGCTCGAGGTGCTGCCGGACCTGGTAGCAGCCTTCGTCGAAGGTCCCGCCCTCGGAGTAGACCCGCGCCTCGCCGGGCCGCACGCGCTGCGCGACCGCCGGCAGGTCGGCCTGCGGGATGGTGCCGTTGACGTTGATTACCACCAGCGCCCCGCCCGTCGCACGTTGTACCACATACCCAAAATCACTTGGCTTGTCCCCCTCCAGGGGGGGCTTGTAGAAATAGTGAAGCCGCAAGCGTTCTCCGACCTGGACGGGCAGCTCCGCGTTGCCCGGCAGCCGGTAGTAGAGCCGATGGCGCGCCGGCTCGCCCCGCTTGAGGCGGCCTGCGCCGCGTCCCTGCTCCAAGTGCAGCACGCGATCGAAGCTTTTGCGCGGCATGGACTCGTGCAGGACGACCACACCGTCGACGTCGACGCGCGCGAGCACGCCCGGCTTCGCGCCGCCGGAGGGCGGCCGCAGGATCGCGGAGGGCCGCACGGTCGCGCGCAACCCGAAGTCCGTCCGTGCAGCCGCCGAACCGTTGGTGCCCGCGCACCCGAGCGTCGTCGCGCAGGCGAGCAGGGCGGCGGCGATGAGCATGCGTGGCCTCATGCGCAGATGATGCGACCTTGTACGGCGGCGTCAACCTTCCAACGCGGGGACTTGCCGCGCTATGCTGCGTGGCCTCGGAGGCCCCAATGTTCGCCCGCTCCCTCGCCCTGCTCCTCGCCACCTCGCTCGCCGTCGCGTGCGGCTCGAACGCCGAGACGCCAACCGGCAACGCCGACGCCGCGACCGACGCCGCAGCGGCCTCGGACGCAGTCCCGCTCCCGGACACGCTCACGACCTCGGACGGCGCGATCGTCGATGTCGCGATCCCCGACACGGCCGCTGACACCGCGACCGCCGACCTCACTGCGCCCGGCGACGCTGCCTCGGAGGACACGGCGACCGCCGTCTCCGACAGCCACCCGGCCGACGCCACCTCTGCGACCGACAGCACCACTCAGGTTGACGCGGGGGCTGGCTGCGGCGCCGGACCGCCCTGCGGAAACGGCCTGGAATGCTGTGATTTCGGTGGCATGGCGATGTGCTTCCCGCCTGCCATGTGTTTCGACCAGAACGTCACCTGCGCGCTCGACACGGACTGCAAACCCGGCCAGAGCTGCTGCAAATTCGGTGACATGGCATCAAAGCCCCTGTGCCTCGCCGGCGGTCTGTGCCCCAAGAACTGCGAGACGTCGGACACGTGCGCGCCGAACCAGGAGTGCTGCGACCTCGGCAAGCAGAAGGTCTGCGTCGACAAGGGCCAGTGCCCGCAGAAGTGCCTCCACTCGGCCAAGGAGTGCCCGCTCGGCCAGGCGTGCTGCGACGCCGGCGACGGCCTGCTCGTGTGCGTCAAGGCCGCGCAGTGCCCGCCGCCGCAGAAGTGTGCCTCGCTGTCCGACGTGTGCAAGACGTCCAAGGGCGAGCCAAACGGCTTCCACTGCTGCGAAGTCCCGGAGATCGGGATGATCTGCGCCGGTAGCGGCGGCTGCACGAGCTTCGAGACGTGCATCGTCGACACGGACTGCGCCGTGGGCCGCGAGTGCTGTCCGCTCTCACAGGGGCCGACCTGCGTCCCCACCGGCAGCTGCGCCACGGGCCTGCCCGGGGGCGTGACGTGCACCACGCAGGACGCGTGCGCCCCGGACGGCAAGGTCTGCTGCATCGTGCCAGGCCTCGGCACGATCTGCGCCGACAAGGCCGCCTGCCCGAGCCAGTGCCTCACGACCGCGGACTGCGGCACGGGCAGCGAGTGCTGCATCGCGGAAGGCAACCCAGCGATGTGCATGCCGCAAGGCCAGTGCAACGTCGGCGCGGCCTGCGGCGCGAGCGGCGCGTGTCCAAGCGGCCAGGAGTGCTGCGAGATGGGCGGCAACACGGT
>Ga0172369_10004771_pt1 | contig 17020 bp, 22 predicted proteins | sample LakKiv25m_FD_114539 | JGI IMG/M metagenome (GOLD analysis project Ga0172369, IMG submission 114539) | Freshwater microbial communities from Kabuno Bay, South-Kivu, Congo - kab_022012_11.25m | ecosystem: Environmental > Aquatic > Freshwater > Lake | place: Democratic Republic of the Congo...
ATCCCCAGCGCCAGGCTTATAGTCACAACCGCCGGTAGGCCTTCAGGAACTGCAGCAATGGCTAAACTGATCGCGATGATGAACACTTCCGTGATCTCTGCTGCAAATTCGCCAAAATACGCCATCGGACGAACGAACAGTACGCTCATATCGGTGTAGTTTACTAAGGCAACCAAGAAAACAATCGCAACCAGGATCAAAGAGGCAATACTCAACATTTTCCCTAATTGATCTAGGCGGCGCTGCAAAGGGGTTTCTTCCGTTTCCACCGTTTGCAGCATGGTAGCGATCAATCCTAGCTGAGAGCGCATACCTGTGGCAACCACTACACCACGCCCGCGTCCATAAGAGACCGTAGTACCCATAAAAGCTGTGTTTTTTCGATCACCGAGCGGTACATCTCTATCAATGACGGTTGCGGCGCTTTTCTGAACCGGTAATGATTCCCCCGTGAGCGAAGCTTCCTCCACCCGAAGGTTGACCGCTTCCAATAAGCGCACATCCGCTGGGATAAAATTGCCCGCTTCTAGGAAGACGATGTCACCGGGCACCAACTCACGCGCCGGGATCACTTGCCGACTGCCATCTCGAAGAACCTGTGCATCCGGCGCAGCCAAGCGTTTGAGGGCAGCAAGAGCCTCCTCTGCTCGTCGCTCCTGGACAATGCCTAGGATAGCGTTCAAGACTACAATAGCCATGATGGCGCCTGCCTCTATATAATCGCCTAGTAATGCTGAGACGATCGAAGCGACAATCAGTAATATCACAACGAAGTTGTTCAACTGCTCCCACAACATATGCCAGAAGGTGGGTCGCGGCGCTTCCTGCAATTGGTTCTTGCCATATTGCGCCAGTCGCCGAGTAGCTTGCTCTGTACTCAAGCCTTCTTCCCGCACCTTGAGATGGCGCAAGACATCATCGGCATCTAAAGCATGCCAATCCTGTGTAACAATTTGATCAGAGTTCTCGATGTTTTTTATGCTATTTTGCATTTTTTGGAAAAAGTCCTATCCTTATTTCATAGATTATCTGCTGCGTGTCTAACCTCTTCTAAAGCCAGGGTTAAATTGGAGAGAATTGACACATCTTTGTTTTTCAAAATAACATCCAAGACTCGCGCGCCTTGGAAGCTTGAGCGATTACTATTATGTCTTCCTTGATAGACAAATCAAGCAATGCTTATTGGACAAGTTTATCATGCTTTTTCGACACAAGTCGCATTGTGTATCAATTCACAATAGCAACATATCTCCTTCAAAAAAAATTCACAAGATACCATTATCATGGTCAAAGATCAATTAAGATGATCAATTGCTTTTGAGGAGGTAGTTCTTTATGTTTGGAAAAACAAAATCAAATCTATGGTTAGATATCGCCATATTTATCGCATTTATCACAACATCGATGACTGGTCTTTTATTATGGTTAGGTATACCTGAAGGTGCTGGAAGCCGTTCAGCTATTTTATTGGGATTAACAAAAGAAAGCTGGATTTCCATTCACAATTGGGCAGGAATAGGAATGTTGATGGGCGCGATCATCCATATTCTCTTTCACTGGAAGTGGATCATCTGTATCGGAAAGCGCTATTTCAAAAAGTTAGCCAAGCAAGCCCGATATAATTTTTCGATCAATACATTTTTGTTGATCTCATTTATGATAGTCAATCTTTCGGGGTTAATCATATGGTTAATTCTCGGTGAAGGTGGATACCAAGGCGGGCGTAATCCGAGATTCAACACGCTCGTTTTTGGATTAAGCCGTCACGAATGGAACGATATCCATTTATACACAGGATTAGCGATAACATCAATCTTATCCCTTCATATCATCAATCACTCAAAATGGGTATTATTAACCATCAAACGACAATTGACCAATCTAACAGATCAGTTTTCCCCAAAGTCTATCCAACCGAAAGCGCCCGCTTCATAAGTTATCAAAAAAAATTCTAATCCAGTCAACGACATATGAAAAAACCATATGTCGTTTTTTATTGCTTGGCTTGCCCTCATAAGAAAATATCATCGCTACTTATAATTGCAAAATATGTGTATAATGGAGACTATGAATGCAAAAGAAAAACTCCAAAAAGCGCTAAAAGATGCCATGCGCGCTAATGATCCCGTCAGAAAGCGAACATTACGAATGGCTCTGTCCGCGATTCAATTAGCAGAAGTAGATACACGGAAAGAGCTCGATGATTCAGCGGTAATCGCGATATTACAAAAAGAGATCAAATCGCGTGAAGAATCCATACAAGATGCGAATAAAGCTGGCCGTCCAGATCTTGTGGATGAAGCGCAGGCAGAAATGGCTATACTCAATGAATTTCTGCCCGAACAATTATCGCCAGAAGAACTTGAAGCAATCGTACAAGAGACAATACAAGAAGTGGGCGCTTCAAGTATGCGTGAAATGGGAGAGGTGATGAAAGTTCTGATTCCGCGACTCCAAGGTCGTGCTACTGGCAGCCAAGCAAGCCAAGTCGTTCGGAAATTCTTGGGCTAACAGTAAGCTGTTTAACTCCAAGTTAATTTCCGGATAATTGCGTTCTGGTTTTGGTTTTTATGACTGGTCAAACAACACAATCGCAAATTAAGCGTAATGTATTTCTGATCCTGTTGTTAATCATCAGTCTAATTTTGATTCTAATTGCTTTGATCATGCCAGTATTGAGGAGTTATCTCACTCCTGCATTGGAAGCTGGTCAAGTTGCCGCACAAAATTATCGTGCAACTCGCGCAATGAATTTTGAAAGCCAAGTCCTCACCGAACAACGCAAAGATTCAGCCGCCCAAAGCGTATTACCCATATATACAAGTCCAAACACAAGCATTGCCCGAAAACAATTAGAGCAATTACGAAGCTCATTGGCATATATCACCAGTGTGCGTGCAGATGCTTATGCAACCACCGCTCAGAAAATGGATGATTTGGCTGCGATGGACGATATCGATCTTAGCCAAGAAAGCGCTGCAACAATACTTGGTTTTTCTGACACACGCTGGCAGGCTATCCAACAAGAAGCTATTGAAGTCTTAGAAACGGTGATGAGTGGAACTATTCGCCCGGACAATATCGATTCTGCAATTCAAAGAGTTCCATCGCTGGTTAGTCTTTCTTTATCCGAGGATCAAGCGGCGATCGTTGTTGAACTTACACGAGCGTTTATCGCTCCAAACAGTGAATATAGTGAGAGCGCTACAGAATCTGCACGTATTGAAGCAATGGATGCTGTTACACCTGTGTCACGATCCTTTGTGGCTGGGCAAACCATTGTTACACAAGGCGAAATCCTAACCGATTCGGATATTGAAGCGCTTCAACAATTAGGATTGGCACAACCAGAGCAGAGATGGCAAGATATTGTCAGCACAGTTATCGTCGCTCTCATATTGGTGGTTTTTTTGATCTTTTATACTTATCACCGGAAAAGATCCTTATTTAAGAACCTGCGCCGTTTGACGATATTATCTTTTATTTTTTCATTATTCTTACTCAGTGCGCGTCTTGCCATTCCCACACATGTCGTAATTCCATACGCATTCCCTTTCGCAGCTTTTAGCCTCGTTGTCTCCATATTATTTGGCGTCGAATTAGCCTTGATCTGGTCTATCCCACTTGCCGTATTAACCTCTTTTGGGCTTTCAAACACCCTAGATTTAACCTTTTATTATTTGATAAGCGGTTTATTTGGGGTCTTAGCGCTAGGACGCGCTCAGCGAATACTGGTATTTTTCTGGGCTGGCGCCGCGATTGCCTTTTCCGGTATGGTATCGATCGTAATATACCGTCTCCCGTTACCCTCAACAGATCCAATCGGAATAACGACCTTGTTTGGAGCAGCTAGTTTCAATGGCTTAGCTTCTGCAAGCATCGCGATCTTACTACAACTCTTATTAGCACAGCTTCTTGGGCTAACGACACCCATTCAATTGATGGACTTAACCCGTCCTGATAACCCCCTTCTACAAATTTTACTTCGTGAAGCGCCTGGCACCTATCAACACAGTTTACAGGTATCTAACTTAGCGGAACAAGCGGCGGAACAGATTGGAGCAGACCCATTATTGACTCGCGTGGGCGCTCTTTATCATGATATCGGGAAAACAAGCAATCCTATCTTCTTCATTGAAAATCAACCCCCTGATTTCTTAAACCCTCATGACGATCTGAAACCATTAGACAGTGCACAAATTATCATTCAACATGTAAATGAAGGAGTAAAACTAGCCCAAAAATACCGACTACCTAAGAGAATCCAAGACTTTATCACTGAACATCATGGAACATTGATCACACGGTATCAATATGTTCAAGCAGTCAAAGCAGCCAATGGTAATGAAAGTGAAGTGAATATCGATGAATTTCGTTATCCTGGGCCAAGACCACAAAGTCGAGAGACTGCTATTCTCATGTTAGCTGATGGTTGTGAAGCTCGCATTCGCGCTGAACGTCCTGAAACCGAAGAAGATTTAGAAAAACTCGTCAAAAGCACAATTGATAATAGAATGGCTGAGGGACAACTAGACGACACCCAATTAACACTATCAGACTTGACCGAGATACGCGAATCGTTCACTGCCTCATTGCGGGGAATTTATCATCCACGTGTTAAATATCCTCAACTCGAATCATCTGCTACTTCATCAACCATTGATTTGATTACTCAACCAGCGCCCCGCATCTCAGAAGAAGTAAAAGCACAAATCACAGATAATATTCAATCATCCCAAAGTGATTAGTTTATGATCAATATTCAAATTGAACCTTACATAAAATTAGAAACCGAATCAGAAGATTATTATCTTCGGTTTCTAAAAAAAACAGCCCAGAGAACATTGGATTTTACGGAAACCAATCCAAGCGACGAACTTACCATTGTGTTGACAACCAATCAAGAAATCCACAAGCTCAATGCACAATTTTTGGGACATGATTATCCCACAGATGTCTTGGCGTTCCCTTCAAATGAAATCGATATTGATACCGAAAGTAACTATCTGGGTGATATCATCATTTCTTATGAACGCGCTTTAGAGCAAGCGCAACAAGCCAACCATAGCACAGAGAACGAAATAAAACTGCTTCTTGTACATGGTATCTTGCATCTCTTAGGCTATGACCATGACGACGAAGAAAGAAAAAAGATCATGTGGGAGATACAAGCCAAAATCATCAATGCGCTGGAATAAATCCACATGACAAATTTCTTCAAGAGTCGGGCAAAATCTTTTCACTATGCCTTTTCTGGCTTTTTTTACGTGATCCGAACTCAACCAAATGCATGGATTCATGCCGCGTTTACGATCGCGGTTATTTTTTTAAGCGCTTGGTTAAAGATATCCAGACAAGATTGGCAAGTTATCATCATCGCAATCACATTGGTATGGGTCGCGGAATTTATTAATACCGCTTTGGAGAAAATAGTAGATTTAGTGAGTAAAGATAAAAACTCATTAGCAAAATACGCCAAGGATATAGGAGCCGCAGCAGTTTTAATAACTGCGATTTGTTCAGTCATCCTTGGGTTTTTATCCTTGGGACCATATTTATGGGCTCGGATTCAATTATTGTTTCCGTATTGAAGGTATGAATTTTTATACATATAGATTTATAAAAGGTTGAGGTTATGATGTCATCCACAAGATTTCATTTTGGAACCGTAGGTTCACCAAGTTCAACTTCCAAAAAGCCTGGGGGGAGCGTAGGAGCAATCTTGCGAATCGCCGAGCTTGGCTTAGATGCTTTAGAATTGGGATGGGTACGCTCTGTACGTGTCTCAGAAAAAACCTGCTTAGAAATTAAACAGACCGCCCTGGACAATCAGGTCTTGATCAGTGTACATGCACCTTACTATATCAATCTTAATGCGGATGATGACGAATGGCAAAATTCACGAAAACGATTGATGGATGCCGCTCATTACGGAAACCTGGCAGGCGCCACCGATATTATCTTTCATCCTGGTTCTTATTTCGGGAAATCACCTGAACAGATCATGCCAATAGTGTTAGAAAGATTACAAGATTGCGTGAATGAACTTCGAGCGAATGATAATCCGGTTACATTACGTCCTGAGACAATGGGGAAATCAGCTATGATAGGTTCATTGGAAGATACTCTCACGATGAGCCGCGAAATTGACGGCGTTGACCCTTGCCTTGATTTCGCACATTTACACGCTCGGCAAGGAGATGGCAGCATGAATAGCTATCAAGAGTGGTCACAGGTCATTAATGACTATCAAAAAGCGCTGGGCGATCAAACTCTGCAAAGATTGCATATCCATTTATCAGGGATTGAGTACGGAGAAAAAGGGGAACGGGAACATTTGATGATCAATGATTCCGACTTTGACTTAGAAGCGCTGCTAAGCGCTTTAGAAGATCTTGGTTGTGGTGGACGCATCGTCTGCGAGAGTCCGATTATGGAGGATGATGCAATCCATATCCAAGAAGTCTGGCAAAAGATTTCGAACGAATAATCTGTAATACCATGCCCGCTGATAACCAAAAACTTGAAGCAATCCAGCAATTACAACAGAAAATGAGGCTCTGTCGCCTCTGTATCACCGCAGGATTTGATGTCTTTCCACGCGCGATCTTTTCTGGCTCTCCAGATGCCAAGATGATGATCATTGGACAAGCGCCGGGGATCACTGAGAAAGAAGCTGGACGACCTTTTAACGCTGGAAGTGGAACGCGCTTGTTCAAATGGTTATCTCAAGCAGGGATAGACGAAGATTGGTTTCGAGAAACACAATATATGACTGCGGTGACGAAATGTTATCCAGGCCGTTCTATTTCTGGCAGTGGAGATCGAGTTCCTTCACGCACCGAACAACGTTTATGTCGACCATATTTAGATAAGGAAATCGATTTAATCAAACCGCAATTGATCATGCCGGTAGGTAAATTAGCCATCAGTCTATTTTATCCAGTCAACACTTCATTGAACGCAATTATTGGCACAAGCAAAAATCTTGATGGAACCAAGATCATCCCTTTACCCCATCCATCTGGAGCAAGTCGTTGGCATCAGATCGAAAAAAACCGTTTTCTGATACAAAAGGCTATTGAGCTCATCCAGTCCACTGTACATTCAATCAACTTATAGGTTTCTTCGGGTTCCATAAATCATCGAACCCGTTTGAAATCAACGATAATTAAATTCAGCTCACAACTATTATAAGTATCAAAAAATACTCTATCAGAAAGAGGCAATCCGGCTTCATCCAATAACTGCAGCCATAAGGTACCTTGCGATGCAATCGGTCGATCAGCTAATGTAAATTCATACCCACCGCGCCCATAACTCAAAGCTACCCCAGTCAAGCTCATTAGCGGTTCAGAGAAATTAGCCCCTGGAAGATTTCCGCCTAAACGAATGATCAAACCTGTCACAGGAGATTCATTAAGATCAACTACCTGTCCTCCAACACCCATCCACTCACAATCCAATTCTGGATGGTAAATATTTGAAATGGCCTGTGGACTTCCTTTGCGGATCTCATAGGGATAACCATCCGGTGGCGGTGTTAATGTCATTGAGGGAGTTGGAGACAGGATATACTGCGAAGGTGTTACTGTTTGAGTGGGAGTCGGTTCAGGCGTATTCGTTTCAGTAGGCTGAGTAGTGGGTGTCCCGGTCCAAGTGGGGGGCAAGATAATTAGACTTTCAGGTGTATCAGTGGGAGGCGAATATGTCGCAGTTCTGGTTGGCGGCGGAAAGGGATTAAGAGCGGAATATGGATTGATAAAAACTGAAGAGAAATAACAAACCACGCCTAGAAACGCGAGTAAGGTAAAAATGGTTAGCAGATTGAGAATAACCGAAACCAATGAGGATAAACTTGATGGGGTACTTTCCTTGATAGTATTCATAGTATGATTACCGATAATATCTCGCAACTCCTCTATCAATAAATAATAATATCTGCTTCTGATCTTTGTTCCTCAATCCAATCTTGGAGCATTTTCTTTTGAAGGACTTGGATCATTTCTGAGGTAAGTTGTTTTTGTGTTTCGCGTTCGATTACCTCTAAGATATGAAAACCAGCTACGGTTTCAATCACCAGACTAAACTCTCCTGGTTCCAGACTAAAGGCAGCTTCCTCAATCTCAGGAAAAGGCAAATAATTACGCGGAAACCAGCCTAAATCACCTGCTGTTAGAGGATCATATTCTAAGGCTAGATTAAAAAAATCATATCCTTCTTTGAGTTGTGTGTAAACTTGATTGGCATCATCAATATTCAAAGTAAGAATTTGACGAGCATGAACCTGTTCATCTTGTTCCGGTTGGGATGCGATAATCCGATCTCTCATCCAAGCAACTGCTTTTGACCGCGAAAGCGCTCTTTGAAAATCTTCTTCGCTGAATCCATAGGTCGACATCCAACCCTGCAATGCATCTACGCCGCCCACACTTTCAGCGAGTTGATCAATCTCTGCTTGAAGTTCACTCTCACTGATCACAAAGCCATTTTCAATCGCGGCTTGTGCTAATAAAGCCTGATCCGTTAAGTCATCGATAACCAATTGTCTATCTTCTGTTGCCATTTCTTTACCAGAGGCAGCTTGATAGAGTGCTAATTCTGCATCGAGCTCACCTTGGGAGATCTCAAACCCATTGACGCTCAATGCTAATGGTATCGGTGTATTTGTAGGAGGCGCAGGTGTTGGTTCTTGTGTTGATCCATTTTCTTGAATAGGTGTCTGCATTTCTGATGGGCTTGGTGACCCAGCGATTGGATTGTTCCCGGACTGACATGCATTCAATGGAAATAGAAGAATGATTAATCCTAACGTTAGTTTGAAGTAAAATAATACTTTATCCATATTGGATGGATTATACCTTTTGAATAAAGAACTTGAATATTAAAATTGTCACCTTGAAACGATATGCGCAATCATCTCAAAAGAATTGTAGCATTGCAAAGAAGAAGTGACAACATTGGAATTTGAACGATTGATGACATACAGGGCAACCAGATGCAATTTTCAAAGGAATCGATATTATCAATATTTCGATTGATCGTTGGTTTTCTGTTTAGACTACTGACGAAAATTGAATGCAGAGGATCAGAAAATATACCCGATGAGGGAGCAGCAATTTTAGCGCTTAACCACCTTTCACGCCTAGATTCGCCGCTGATCTTGATTTTAACTCAACGAGTGGATATATCCGGTTTGGTTGCGGTGAATTATCGCAATAATCCCATTTCACGTTGGCTCGTCAATTTGATCGGCGGGATTTGGATCAATCGAGAACAAGCTGATTTTCAAGCGCTCAAAGAAGCCAAAAGATATTTAGACAATGGCGGTTTGTTAGGGGTAGCGCCGGAAGGTACGCGCAGCAAAACCAAATCCTTACTGCCTGGAAAAACTGGTATAGCTTTTCTGGCAGAAAAAACAAAGGTTCCAATCATCCCAGTTGCAATCAGCGGAACCGAAAAAATATTTACTAAACTATCACATTTTCGCAGACCAGAGATCAAAATCCAATTTGGCGAAGCATTTCGATTAGAGCCAATTTCACGTTCACAACGCGATGCTTCCCTCAAAAAGAATACCGATGAAATCATGTGCCGGATCGCGGTGATGCTGCCGGAAGCTTATCGCGGAGTATACAAGGATCATCCTAGGTTAGAAGAACTTTTGAAATCCGATTGAAAATTTTGAGTGAAGAAAATATAACGTAAGGATGTTGCTATGATCAATAAAATCGTTGCCCAGATCACCTGTGCCTGCGGCACTGGCGCAGGCAAAACGGAGGATTTGAAAATCCTGTTTCGCATGGACAGTGGGTACTATGATGAGCAAAGCATTGCCGCCATCGAGTCAGCCGGCTGTCAGTATTTGATCAAGGGTAAAGCATATCCAACGCTCGCTGCTCAAGTGACCGATCCATCAGTTTCATTCAGTAAAGGCGAAGAAGGCTGAAAAACAACAGAGCTTGTTACGAAACTGGACACCTGGGACAAGGATAGACGATTTGTCGTATCTCGCGTATTGAAACCGCAAAAAGACAGCATGTAATTATCTTTTCTGGAAGGTGACGAATTCGAATACTTCTACTTTGTGACCAATATAGAGATGGCTTCAGAAAAAGTGGTGATGGTGTACTAAAAACGCGGCAATGCTGAAAATTACATTAAAGAAGCCAAGTACGACATGGCTGTTGGACATCTGTTGCTCCAATCCTTTTGGATTAACGAAGCCATCTTTCAGTTGATGATGCTGGCTTACAATTTGTTTTTTCTTTTCAAGATGGACTTCGCAAATAGATCAGAATATCGGCAGCAGATCAAAACGTTTAGATTGAAGTACATTTTTCTAGCTGGGAAGATCATCCGAATGGCCAAAATCGAACCTCACCTCGTTATTTGTATTTAAGTCGAGTCTAGAAAAGCCAAACCCAATGCACGATTTTGTAAAAAAGATCGCTAAGAATGAACGAAAATGGAGGCAATGATGGTATAAATAAACGAGTTCAGCCACAACCATTACTCTTACAGAGTGAAAATGGTGACAAAAAATTTGATGTGGAATTTCGGATATATAATTATATTTAAGGTTGGGTTGCCACTGATCATTTGAGGAAACCAAGCATAATTGCAGTATAGCATACTTTATAGGATTGGCTATACGGTGATTTGGCAGCGTATCAGGAGTCCGTATAATTAATGGTTGGGCGCTTGCTCAGAAGTTGCTAACAAATTTTTTCCAAGATAATCTTGGCTATCCAAAAAAAGAAGAATAAATATGAAGAAAAGAGAAATACTCCTCAAACAATTGAACCAGACCGTCTCGCAATTATTCGATTTTTACAAAAACATGGCAGATCCCGAAATTGCCGTATATGAAGAATGGACAGCCAAAGATATTTTAGGGCATATAGTTTTTTGGCATGAAAGTTTCGCCCGAAACGTCTATGATATTGTCAATGACATTAAGCCAACGCCCCTGAAGGGAAAATACAGCGACCTTAATCAACGTTGCTTTGCCGATATGAGAACACAGACAATAGATGAAATAACTAAAAGATTGGAAGTCGCTCACAGAGTTATTCAAGAAAACATTCTTAATCCAAAACTCGTATTAATCCCCTACAAGAAAGGTTGCAGGGATTACACACCTGATGAGCATTTAGATATTGTCAATGAACACATCAAGGAGCATTTGAACGGTATTAGAAAAGTTGGCTAGGATGTCCATTGATTATTTGGTCAGTTATGTTTTTGGTTCTTGTAAAAGGTTAGGTTGCGTGGAAAATCTTATCATGTTGGCATTAATGTCTTTTCACCCAGAGAGTCTTCATGTTCAACAGCGCCCAACAAAGCGTGCACCTGACGCTGGGGATTCTGCGCACATCCCAAGCAGTTTTCTACGCCTTATCATTTTTCTGGCTGGACGGCTTCGCCGTCCCCGCCCCAGCGCAGGTAACGCACACCGTTATATGCAAAATGATGATCAATAAATGAAGAATTCCACAGATAAAATATTGCTGAACGAATTATTGAAATTGAAAGATTTGGACAATGTGAAAGTTAGATTCAATCTAATGTTTAGAGATAACTGGAATCCAATCGAAATCTTCAAGGATAACGATTTGGAAGTTCTGCTTGAGGGGCAATATTGGAACTACAAAAGGAATAAGTCATTTAAGGAAGGCCAGATAACAATCGGCTTTATACGGATAAATAGCAATGATAACTTATGGTTGTTATTTCACGTTGGGCAGGTCACAAAAGATTTAGGTGTTTTAGATGGTGTAGGTTATGAATATGAAGTTCTTTCCGAATACCAGAAGTATTTTGGACGCTTGATAATTAAATATAAAAACAAAGCACAAACCATGATTCGCCTAGCTAAGTCCGTAATTGACGATTGTGAAGTTGCTCAGATATTACCCGACACTTTTGACAATGATATATTCCCTGGATATGACAGAGTAAATGTTACATGGCAGGAATTATCTCGAATAATTGAAAAAGAAAGTTGGAAGACAGCCTTACAAAATCAAAAAGGGGTTTACTTAATTACCGATACATCATGCTGAAAAATGTATGTGGGATCCGCTTACGGTGAGAGCATGATTCATGGTCGTTGGAAATCATACATTAAGACAGGCAACGGTGGCAACATTGAGCTTGAAGCCCTGAGTTTTGAACATATAAAGCATAATTTTAAATATTCAATTCTTGATATTTTTAAATCTACGGTTGATGACCAATTGATAATTTCAAGAGAGAGTTGGTGGAAATCAGTGCTACTGACGAGGGAATTTGGCTACAACAAAAATTAAGAAGCACCTAACGTTTGGCTCACAAGCCGAGCGGGTTTGCCCCTGACGCGTCGCCAACCATAACCAAACTTGACAAATCGCTCTGCGTATTCTCCGGGCGATCAGCCCGGTCTGGTGCTAGCGGGGTTGGGCAGCGATGAACTCACATCTCTTTTGATCATATCAACGTATCGCTTGCACAAGATTAATCATCAGAAAGAATGGCTTTGCGGGTGATGCAATTTGATCGACTGTTCCCGTTAGGTACAGGGATTTCGATGGACAAATAAATGCAAACGAACCCGTTGACCCAGAATGCCCGATAAATTCAGGTAGTGGCGTTGGCCAAAAGAAACGTGGGAGCTTAAAGTTCATTAGCCCATAACCATACCGAAGTGGGAAAAATATTTTCCTCCAGTTTGTCATGCGCTCCAGGTATACTTTATCAAAGAGTTGGCCTTCAAAAAACGCTCTCAGAAAGATCATGCACTCCGATGCAGTGGATACCAAACCGCCATCAGATATATTAGAAGAGAGGTATTTGGGTACCACTGCAGGGGAATCTTTCAGATAAATGGTCGCAGGCGTATCACCTGAACGCAATTTGATCCAATCAAACAAGTAGGTATGCTGAAGACAAAGTGGAGCAACGATCATCTCCTGATAGTTTTCTGCCATTGATTTTCCAGTAATCGTTTCAATAATTGCACCAAGAAGCCTATAGTTTGTGTTTGAGTAATACGCTTTGCCATCCGTGCTTGGTGGGAATTTTGCTGGTATACATCGTATGATTTCGATAGCTTCGGTAGTTTCTATGTAGCGATCATGACCCGCTTTCAACTCATCCAGGATACTCTTTCCACCGCGCGGTTTATCGGCTTCGTGGTCAGCAAGACCAGAACTTTGATTGATGAGATCGGAGACTTTGATCCGAGCACTGTAATCTGTACCCTGGTAAACATGGATTGCTCGAGTCAACGCGTCGGGCAAATATTCAGTGATCGGTTTAATTAGATCAATCCGCTGCTCCTGAAACAAACGCATGATGATCGCCGCCGTATACATTTTGGTCACGCTGGCAATGAAGTATGGTGTATCTGGCGCCATCCTTACATCGCAAGAAGAATCAGCAAAACCCGCTGCACCAACAAAGTCGATGTTTCGATCAAATGATTGCACTGCAACAACAATGTTGTGAATATTCCCTTTCCCTATCTGTTTATCAATGATCGCTTGTAGTTTCTTCATCTTCTTTTCCATTATCTCCTTTTCATTTGCTATGCTGCCCAACGATTTATTCAGGCGCTCGCCGGTGAAAATTCAGGTTCTTGGTCTGTAAACCAGAACTATAAGCTGAACATTTCGCCACGCTCACCCTCCCGCCACCGGCGGGTCGCCTTCGATTGGGGTTATGCGGAACCCACTGTATTTGACACCCGGACCATTGGGCTGTTCTTGCATTGACAATTGCCAGAAACGCGCAGCATCCCACTTGTCGTCTGCACGCGATGTTGGCTTGCCTTTTGACTTAAGCGTGACTAGATGTTTGAGCCAACACCTTGACTTCACGATTGATTTTGTCACTCAATTCGTTTTCTGCAACTTCTAAGTCATAGCGAACCTGTAAACGAAGCCAGACTGCCGCACTTGTGCTGAAATAACGAGCAAGCCGCATAGCAGTATCAACCGTGACTGATCGCTGTCCATTGACAATCTGGCTGATACGAATTGGAGTAACGCCAATGTCCTGCGCCAAACGATACTGGCTCAAACCAAGCGGTTTCATGAAATCTTCAAGCAGAATTTCACCGGGGTGAATAGGAGATAAAGTTTTGTCCATCATATTTTCTCTCATCCGTGATAATCCACAATCTCAACATCCTTCGCCTTATTACCTAACCACTTGAAACAGATTCGCCATTGATCGTTAATGCGGATACTGTATTGTCCAGCCTTATCGCCCTTGAGTTTTTCAAGTCGATTTCCTGGGGGAGCAAGTAAGTCTTGTAAATCTTCTGCATCATCCAGATAAATCAACTTTCGGCGGGCTGTTCGTTGAATATCTTTCGGTAACTTTTTTGAAATTTGACCGCGAAAGATTTTCTCTGTTTCGGTGGATGCGAAGGATTCAATCATAGCTCGATAATATCACGAAGCGATAATATATTCAATAGTTTTATGAATTATGGGGCAAGCCAACGTCTGCGGTTCAGCCGATGCACTATTTTCGATCGCATGACTATAAAATGGTATTTTACCTTCCATTCATATTGCTGAAAACATTTCACTTGCTCTACTTCAAGATTCACAAAAGTTTCCGGAAATATGTGGATTTTAAAACGACCAGTTTCTGTCTTTATTCTATTAATACTGAATTCTATTGCCGTTGACGCGAGATCGAAGACGTGCAGATTACTTACCACCCATCTATCAGACAATCTTCTCAGTATGGTGTCATCGAAATAAACCACCTTCTCCCCGCCCTTGAAGTCAGCCACAAGTATGAGTGGGGAGTGGGAAATCTTCTACGTCTGGATTCGCACGCGTGATTAGATTCCCACTACTGACTCGGATCCCTTCTAACTCGATTTGGAGATGCAAATAATCGATTGGTTTCATTATTCGTTTTGTAGATTTATATCTGCCCAACGTCCATCGTCAGCCGCCGGGGATGTCCGTCAGCATCGAGTACAAGCCCCGCGCTCGTCCCCGGTCGGCTGTACGAGATGTTGGGCGGCTGTTGTTGGCGAGCTACAGATGCTTCAACATGCGGATTATTCATCGTGAGGGCTTATCCAGAACCAGAGAATGGCTTCCCCTTCAAGAATACCAAGTGCGCGGTAGCTCCTGCCGATATGGACAGAGTATATTGGCTGTCGTGTGCCTACGCGTTTAAAGTAGAGTCCAAGTGCTTGAGGGTTGATCTGCCACAGCTCGTAGGCTCTGTCTGCCCGACGTTGCACATCCTCTGGTAGTGAGTGGTAGCGTTTCCAGAACTGCGAGGTTGTGATTGATTTCATCCTGGTACAATCCGTCCCTCGTCATCAAAAACCATTGGTCTTGTCTTACCCGCTCGATGTTCTGTTAATGCTTCATCTGCTAGCTTTTCTAGCATCGCTTGCGCCTCGTCTGCCGCGAGGAGTGCATCCCACTGCTCATTATCTGCTTCAACCTCAGCCTCACTTTCTTCTTGGAGCAGCTCCTCGCTCAAAATCTGCGCTTCCAAAAAACGAGCGAAATCTAATAGTTGCTCTATCCGGCTGCGTGGCAAGACGCGGACGATTTTGATCAAGGTCCGTTCGTAGTCTTGGTGTACATTCGTATCTATGTTCATGGTTTCACCTCAGTTCATTTGAGTAGATGCTCTAACATCACCCCAGTTTACCAGATCAATATAGTCTAAAGCAACCTGCAGATTTGCGCCAGAGTCACCAAAAGCAGTTCGTCATCCAGTGAGTCAACCCAAGCAAGCAATTGTCCTCTCTTAGACCTCTCGATAATTAAGGGAGCGGGTTCACGTCCGACTAAAGAAGGGGCACGAAGCTTGAAGTATTCGCTGTCCTCTACAATCTCGAGATCCTCCAGAATGGCTTTAAATGCTTTGGTTAAGTCACGTTTTCTTTCTTGATTCGTGCTTTCGTTAACAAAACTCGACTCTTTCACACCAAACAGCCTTCGAAGCGGTTCCGGCGGAAAGAGCCAAAGTAGAACTGTTATAACCAAGCCCACTATGCCGATCAAGATTTCCATTTCTCACCCTGAACTGCGCCACCCAACGGTCAGCGTAACCGGCTGGCAATGGAGCGCAGCGGAATTGCCAGTCCGAGTTGAGGCGGTTGTTATGCACTTTTGACATTCAATACCCCAATCTCTACCCCAAGATCGTTCTGAATTCCAGGAACATTCAACTCCTTGCCATTATGAAATGCCGTCCATGCAGGACCATTCCCATCTCTCGTCTTTCCGTTTTTGTCCTGCTTGCCTTTGTTCCAAACCGAAATCACCCACCGATTGTTTTCGGATAGAAATTGTCTTTTGAGCTTCATCTCAAACCGAGTCATGCGATCATGTATGGGATTGAGGACAACATTAACATTTAGGGGGATAGCTTTCCGTAGCCCGAATGTGTCGTGTATCTTTCTGTCGCCTTGTGAATACTTCACGCCATTCGTTTCGCCACAGAGCAGTACGCAGCAATTGCCAAGAATGCGCTTGGGAATTTCTTTCTGTACAAAATCAAGAATTTTGTTTTCAGGCATACCTGTAATAGTACCGAATACCTGGTAAAACTCATATTCTTCCCAACCTGACGCAGTACGGTAATAAATGACATAGCGTCCAGCCGTTCGAGAGTTCCCATCCTGAAATTCCTCAAGCAGGATGGATTTTATGTTTTTAAGGTCATTAAAAGCACAACGCGGGTCATATCCTTCCCGTGGAATAATGCTGAACAATGAAAATAGAACAGCGTCGCATCCCTGGCCATCAAGTATCTTTAATACCTGAAGCAATGTATTACTGAAGTCTTTGTATCCGTTAGCGAACTTTTTTTGATAATCCCGCGTGACTATGCCGACCTTGCAAATATTTAAATTCGGTTTTGATTCGGTGGTTCCAATTGATGGCTGGATAGTAATCCCTCTCGCTTTGGTCATACTCATATTCACTCCGTATGGTTCAATAGGATTTTTCTGAATTTCTCAAGATCAGCTTTCTTTTTTGGATCG
>Ga0172369_10004772_pt1 | contig 17018 bp, 11 predicted proteins | sample LakKiv25m_FD_114539 | JGI IMG/M metagenome (GOLD analysis project Ga0172369, IMG submission 114539) | Freshwater microbial communities from Kabuno Bay, South-Kivu, Congo - kab_022012_11.25m | ecosystem: Environmental > Aquatic > Freshwater > Lake | place: Democratic Republic of the Congo...
GTTGGAGGCCAAGTTGATCACGCCGATAGCGATGGAGAAGGAGCTTCGGTTTGCCATCAGAGAAGGTGGGCGAACCGTCGGCGCAGGCGTCATCTCCGAAATATTGGAGTAATCGGACAAAGCCATATTGCTTGGGATAAAAGTTTAAGCATTTGTGGCACCGCTCCGAATGGAGGCCATATAGATGAGAGACATCGTCACGCTTGCTTGCTCTGAATGCAAGAGGCGGAACTATACAACAACGAAGAACAAGAAAACAACTCCTGACAAGCTGCAATTCAAGAAGTATTGCCCATATTGCAGGTATCATACGGTTCACAAGGAGACGAAGTAGGACGGGAAATTCGCTGATCGGCACAGGCCAGTAGCTCAACGGCTAGAGCACCGGTCTCCAAAACCGGGGGTTGGGGGTTCGAATCCCTTCTGGCCTGCCAAGCTCGCTCTCCAAAACTGCGCCTAGGAATAACAACGAATGGACTAGGAAATGGACATAACCGAAACGGTAAAGACTTATATAGAAACGACTGTCCAATTCTTCCGGGAGGTAAAAGTCGAACTCCAGAAGGTGACTTTTCCAACTCGTCAGGAAACCATTGGGTCCACGTTGGTGGTTCTCGTCCTAACCATCATCATCGCGCTATATTTGGGATTTAGCGACTGGGCTTTGGCCAGAATCGTCCAGGTCCTGCTGCGCGCATGACGAATGGATTAGCCGCAGCACACCATGGTTGCTATGAGGGAGAAATATTCGTGGCACTACGCTGGTACGTCGTACACACGTATTCTGGATTTGAAAACAGGGTGAAAACCGCCTTGGAAGAGAAAGTCCGTGCTATTGGACTTACAGATCGTATTACCGATGTTCTTATCCCTTCCGAATCCGTGGTGGAACTAGTCAAAGGAGAAAGAAAAACCTCGAACAGGAAATTTTTCCCCGGCTACGTCCTGGTACGAATGGAGCTGGACGACCAGACCTGGCACGTGGTCAAGAATACGCCAAAGGTGACCGGTTTTATCGGATCCCGTACAGAGCCGGCAATTATTTCTGACGAAGAAGTCGAATTCATTAGAACTCAGATGGCCGAAGGCCAGGAAAAACCGAAGCCCAAGTACTCTTTCGAGAAAGGCGACTCAGTGCGGGTCGTTGACGGACCGTTTGTCAACTTCAATGGCACCGTAGAGGAAGTCAGGCCGGACAAGGGCAAACTCAGAGTCCTGGTAAGCATCTTCGGAAGACCGACGCCGGTGGAACTGGACTTTATCCAGGTGACAAAGAACTGAGGATCCGTGAGACGAGAAAAAAATATTATTGCAAGGAATGACGCTGCGTGCAGTAAACGCCGCTCTCTGAATGAGGAGTAAGACTCTATGGCAAAAAAGATAACAGCTTATGTAAAGCTCCAGATCATCGGCGGAGAAGCGAAGCCATCGCCGCCCGTCGGGCCTGCCCTAGGGCAGCACGGCGTGAACATCATGGAGTTCTGCAAAGCATTCAATGCACAAACACAAAATCAGGCCGGGGTGATTATTCCGGTGGTAATAACCATTTACGCGGACAGATCCTTTAGTTTTGTTTTGAAAACGCCCCCCGCGTCCTATCTATTGAAAAAAGCGGCTGGAATAGAAAAGGGCTCAGCCGAACCGAACAGGAACAAGGTTGCCAAATTGACTAGAGCCAAAATTGAGGAAATAGCCAAATTAAAAATGGTGGATCTCAATGCCAAGGATCTCGAAGGCGCGGTACGCATCATTATGGGGTCTGCACGAAGTCTTGGAATAGAAGTTGGTTAGAGGACGCCATGGCGAAGATACCTAAGAAGAAACAAGCAGCAAGACAAAAAGTCGATCGACTCAGGAAGTATCCTCTCCAAGAGGGGTTGGAGACAATATTATCGACCGCCCGCTCGAACTTTGATGAGTCGGTGGATGTTGCCGTGAATCTCGGTGTGGACCCCCGACATGCCGATCAAATGGTGAGGGGCACTTGTGTTTTGCCCCACGGCACCGGCAAGACGGTGAGAGTGCTCGTTTTTGCAAAAGGAGAAAAAGAAAAAGAAGCTCGAGACGCTGGGGCTGACCACGTAGGCGGTGAAGAGCTAGCCAAGCGCATTCAGGAAGGCTGGCTCGATTTTGATAAGGCAGTGGCTACGCCAGATATGATGGGCGTGGTGGGTAAACTCGGCAAAATCCTTGGACCGAGAGGTATGATGCCGAACCCCAAGGTTGGGACAGTCACCTTCGACGTCGGAAAGGCTGTCACCGAGCTAAAAGGCGGCAAAGTAGAATTCCGCGTCGAAAAAGCAGGTATCGTGCATTGTCCAGTCGGCAAGGTCTCTTTTGGGCCTGAAAGATTGGCAGAGAATTTTAGGACATTGATGGAAAGCATCATAAGATTGAAACCTTCTACATCCAAGGGGGTCTATTTAAAAGGTGTTTCAATCTCAACTACCATGGGGCCAGGTCTCAAACTTGACCCGCAGGAGGTGCGCAATATAGTGAAATAGCGGGTGACGCTGGTGAAAATACCGGCGTCGAGGGTTCGATTATTAATATGCAATTCAAACCGTGTCGGAGACAGCAGGTGGGCAAATGGCGCTTAATGAGAGCCGGCTTAGACGTGGTCGAAAGTGAAAGGTATCTTTTGATAGTACGTCCTCCATTCGCTTCTGTTTCTCCGACCGAAAACGGGAGACCTTAGGTTGACGAAGGAAGAAAAAGAGAAACAGGTGGCATGGCTCAGGGAACAATTTCTCGGGGTCAAGGCGTTGTTCCTAACTGATTTCCAAGGTCTTACTGTTTCCGAAATGAATCAGTTGAGATCTGCACTGAGAAATCAGGGGATCAATCTCAAAGTCTGCAAGAACACATTGGTGCGGCGCGCGTACAAGGACACATCTGTGGCAATCATCGGACCTGACTTGGTAGGGCCGCGTGCGGCCGCGTGGACTCACACGGTGGACAATGTCCCTGCTATGGCCAAGATCCTGACAGATTTTTCCAAGACGCATCCAAAGTTCAGCATCATTAGGGGCATGTTAGACGGCAAGCTGGTGCAGCCTGCCGAGGTGGAAACGCTTTCTAAGCTTCCATCAAGGGAAGAGTTGCTAGGAATGCTGTTGGGTACCATGAAAGGGCCCATAAGGGCGTTTGTTAGCACGTTGGCTGCCTTGCCGCGGTCTTTCCTCAATGTCTTGAAGGCCATTGAGGAGAAAAAGTCTGCTGTCCCAGAGTCGTAGGCTGGATAAAAAGACCACAAATTATTCTTGCAGTTTTTCAGAAAGGCGAATATGAGGAGGGCGCTATGTCGGAAGTTACCAAAGAACAGGTAAAAGAATTTATTCGAAATATGTCGGTATTAGAACTCAGCCAGCTCGTTCACGAGTTGGAGGAGGAGTTCGGGGTCTCTGCGGCGGCGCCAGTGGCCGTGGCTGCGGTGGGAGCAGCAGCGGCTGGTGGAGATGCAGCCCCGGCTGAGGAAAAAACTGAATTCGACGTGATCTTGAAAGATTTTGGCGACAAGAAGATCCAGGTCATCAAGGTAGTACGTTCCTTGACGGATCTGGGATTGAAGGAAGCCAAAGACTTGGTGGAAGGTGTTCCTAAGCCGGTGAAAGAAGGTATCTCCAAAGAGGATGCCCTCAAGGCCAAAGCGGCTCTAGAGGAAGTCGGAGCTACGGTGGAGATCGTCTAACACTGTCCCAATGATCAAAAAACTTCAGACTCGGCCTGATCACAATCCGTGACAGGCCGTGTTTGAAGTTGTCGCAACGCCTCCCAACCATCATACTTTCAAGACGTCACCCAAAAAGGGGAGTATTAATGAGTTTTTCCGTGCACTCTCAGAGGCTTAGAAAGAATTTTGCTCGGATACCGCAAATCGCAGGCATCCCTAACCTCATTGAGATTCAGAAGCAGTCATACGACAGGTTTCTGCAGGCAGACGTTGACCCAGATATTCGAGAAGACGTTGGACTGGAAGGGGTCTTCAGGTCGGTATTTCCAATAAAAGATTTTTCAGATACCGCCTCCCTCGAGTTCATTAGATATACGTTGGGAGAGGAGAAGTTCAGCGTTGAAGAATGTCTTCAGAAAGGGGTTACCTACGCCAAACCCCTAAAGATAACAGTACAGCTTATCGTTTGGGATGTGGATCCGGAAACCAATTCCCGGACAATCAGGGACGTAAAGGAGCAGGAGGTTTATTTCGGAGAAATTCCCGTAATGACTCCAAACGGTACCTTTATAATCAATGGTACTGAGCGGGTTATTGTCTCTCAGCTCCATAGGTCCCCTGGGATATTTTTCGACCATGATAAAGGCAAAACACACGCCAGCGGGAAGCTTCTGTATTCAGCCAGGATAATCCCGCTCAGGGGCTCGTGGATAGATTTAGAATTTGATCCCAAAGACCGCCTCTATGTTCGTATTGACAGACGCCGCAAGCTGCCCGTGACGGTCTTTTTGAAGGCATTGGGCTATTCCAGTGAGGAGATACTCAATTACTTCTATAGTAAACAAACTGTCTATCTCGGGGATGACGGTTTTAAGAGGAAGGTTGACGTAAAGCTACTTGAAGGCACCGTAGCTCCAGTGGATATCTACCCCGAGGATTCAGACGTGGTTCTCGTGCGTAGAAATAAAAAGATTACAAAATCCCACGTCAGAAAATTGCTAGGACGGAACATAGCTCCTCTCCCCATGAAGAAAGAGGAACTAATTGGAAAAGTAATTGCCAGGGACATCATAGACGAAAATACAGGTGAAGTGCTCGCTCAATGCAATCAAGAACTCACCGCGGATGATTTGGATCAGTTCCTGAGCAACTTGAAGAGTCGGAACATCAATCAATTTGACGCCTTATTCATAGAAGAACGCGTCGTCTCATCTTCTTTGCGGGACACCTTATTGGAAGACAAGATTGACGGTAAACCCAGCAAACTCATCGAAGATTTCAGGCGTCAATCTCCTGATTCGCCTCTGACCAACGAGACGCTAAATGCTCAAATAGAGATATACCGTCGCCTGAGGCCATCTAATCCCGCCACGGTAGAGATCAGCAACACGTTCTTCGGCAACTTGTTTTTCAAGACTGAATATTACGACTTGTCGCGTGTGGGTCGCCTGAAGCTCAACAAGAAACTTGGAATCTCGGAACAGGAGGCGTCTCTCAGTCTAAGGACCCTGCGATCGGAAGACATCATGTTGGCCGTGAAATACCTCCTGGAACTCAAAGAAGGCAAGAGCGATAGGGAGATTGACGATATCGACCACATGGGAAACCGGAGAGTGCGATCTGTAGGGGAGCTGCTGGAAAATCAATACCGTATAGGGCTGGTGCGCATGGAACGGGCCATCAAGGAACGCATGAGTCTCCAGGACGTGGAGACCCTGATGCCGCACGACTTGATCAACGCAAAACCAGTGACTGCGGTTGTTAAAGAATTCTTTGGCTCCTCGCAACTGTCTCAGTTCATGGATCAAACAAATCCACTCAGTGAGATCACCCACAAGCGGAGGCTGTCCGCCTTGGGGCCAGGGGGTTTGACCAGGGAGCGAGCCGGTTTTGAAGTTCGTGACGTTCATCCAACCCATTACGGCAGGATTTGCCCTATCGAAACGCCTGAAGGACCAAATATAGGTCTTATTGTGTCCTTATCCACGTACGCACGCGTCAACGAATTTGGGTTTATCGAGACTCCTTATAGACCCGTCGATAATAGGCAGGTCAAGGACGAAATCAAGTTTCTTACCGCCCTTGATGAAGAAAACCACGTTATTGTCCAGGCGAACGCTGATTTGGATAAACAAGGAAGGCTTAGGGCTGACTTAGTCTCCGTGCGCCACAAGGAAGGCGAATTCGCCATGGTTGACAGTTCAGAGGCAGACCTCATGGACGTCTCGCCGAATCAGTTGGTTTCTGTGGCCGCTTCCCTTATCCCATTCCTGGAAAACGATGATGCCAACAGAGCCCTCATGGGGTCTAATATGCAGAGACAGGCAGTGCCTCTTTTGACCACGGAAGCCCCTCTCATAGGTACGGGTATGGAGGAAGTTGTCGCCACCGATTCAGGCGTGACAGTCACCGCCAAGAGGGCTGGCATTGTTGACTCTGTTGATGCGACGAGGATCGTCATTCGGGCGACCGACTTTTCCAATGGAGAGTTGGACCCTGGCGTCGATATCTACAACCTCATCAAGTACACCAGGTCAAATCAAAATACTTGTATAAACCAGCGACCCATAGTGAAGAAGAACGACCACGTAGATAAGGGACAGGTAATAGCAGACGGCCCAGCTACAGACAGAGGTGAACTCGCCCTGGGTAGAAATGTCCTGGTAGCTTTTATGGCATGGGGTGGTTACAATTACGAAGACTCCATTTTGGTGAGCGAAAAGATTGTGAAGGAAGATATCTTCACCTCTATCCACATAGAAGAATTCGAAGTCATGGCTCGCGACACCAAACTGGGGAAGGAAGAAATCACCCGTGATATCCCAAACGTAGGAGAAGAAGCACTCCGAAACCTCGATGAATCAGGCATCATTCGAATCGGCGCCGAAGTCAAACCCGGTGACATACTAGTCGGGAAAATTACCCCAAAAGGTGAAAATCAGTTAAGCCCGGAAGAAAAACTGCTACGGGCCATTTTCGGCGAGAAGGCCGGAGACGTCAGAGACTCCTCCCTTCGGGTTCCACCTGGGGTCGAGGGAACCATTATTGGTGCCCGTATCTTCTCTAGGAAAGGAACAGACAAGGATACCCGAACCCTTTCCATAGAGAATGAAGAGATCGGGAAACTCACCAAGGACCGAGATGACGAGATGCGCATCGTCGAGGAGTCAGCTCGCGAGAGGATAAAGAAGATGCTCGTGGGCAAAGTCGTCATCTCCCCGCTGAAAGATCCCAACACGGGAAGAGTGTTCCAAAGAAAAGGGGAGTCAATTACGAGCAGTATGCTGGATAGTATTGACTTGGAAGTCTTGAGAAACATCTCTCTAAAGGGTGATACCGAAACTGAGGAAGCTATAGATCGCATCCTCGATCGTCTCGGCGACCAAAAGCACTTCTGGCGGATGCATTACGACGAGAGGATCAACCGTCTCAAGAAAGGCGACGAGTTGCCACCGGGCGTAATAAAGCTTGTTAAGGTCTATATAGCCATCAAGCGCAAACTCTCAGTAGGAGACAAGATGGCAGGGAGGCACGGCAACAAGGGCGTTCTCTCCCGCATCCTACCAGAAGAAGATATGCCCTATTTTGAAGATGGTACACCGGTTGAGATAGTCCTCAATCCACTCGGCGTTCCCTCTCGTATGAACGTTGGCCAGATTCTGGAAACGCATCTAGGCTGGGGAGCCAAAGGGCTTGGAGAAGCCGTCAACAAGATGCTCGAAGAGCACTATTCGCCCGCAAAGCTCAGAGAGAGAATATTGGATATCTTCGATCCGCGAGAACCCGAGAGGCGCAGGAAGGTGAAGGGCATAGTCAATGGCATGGACGAAGATGAACTGAAACAGTTCGTTGCATCTTTATCCAAGGGAGTCCCAATCGCAACCCCTGTCTTTGACGGCGCTCGAGAGTCAGACATCAAGACATCGCTCAAAGACGCGGAACTGCCGGAGCGAGGCCAGACAAGACTCTACGACGGACGGACCGGCGAGCCCTTTGACAACCAGGTCACTGTAGGCGTCATTTATATGATGAAATTGCACCATCTGGTAGATGACAAGATTCATGCTCGCGCCATCGGACCATATTCTCTAGTTACTCAGCAGCCTCTCGGCGGGAAAGCCCAGTTCGGCGGGCAGCGGCTCGGAGAAATGGAAGTGTGGGCAATGGAGTCTTACGGGGCAGCCTATTCGCTTCAAGAATTCCTCACCGTTAAATCTGACGATGTCACCGGCCGGACTAGAATGTACGAAAGCATCGTCAAAGGTACAAATACTCTAGAACCGGGTTTGCCCGAGTCGTTTAACGTCCTCGTGAAAGAAATTAAATCATTGGGCCTGGATATTGAACTCATAGAATCAGAGCAGGCAGCGGCCAGTTAAAGGAACGGAATGTACTGGCCTTGGCAAAACGCTGCGCCGCAATCAACATCAGTCTTACAACAACACACGTACGATCTGCAGAGATCGGACTAGAGTGAAAACGAAAAATGCTTTCATCGGGTCTGACTTGTAACATTAATGTTTCCTGGCCGGATCGGCCATTCATGGGCCGTATAGGGTCGGAGCATCTCGTGCAAGCAGACACCGGCAACGGCCGTTCGCGCGGTTTTCAGCCTCTTGGCGAGGTTAACCCCAATCCCAGCATTCAAAACTGCTGGGAAATGGGCGCTCTCCGAACATGCTGGCCCCGCTCACCGGTACAAGGAGGATGAACTTGGAAGACATTTATTACAGTTTCTTTGAGAAGCCGAAAGATCCCCTTAACTTTACCGCTGTAAAGATTTCCCTTGCATCACCCGAGAAGATAAGGTCATGGTCTCATGGTGAAGTGAAGAAACCGGAAACAATCAACTATCGTACATTCAAGCCAGAACGTGACGGCCTGTTCTGCGCAAAGATATTCGGCCCTGTTAAGGATTACGAATGCAATTGCGGAAAATACAAGCGAATGAAACATCGCGGGACCATCTGCGAAAAATGCGGCGTGGAGGTTATTCAGTCAAAAGTACGTCGAGAGCGAATGGGACACATCGAATTGGCAACGCCCGTTGCACACATCTGGTTTCTAAAGAGCCTTCCTAGCCGTATAGGCACACTGCTGGACGTTACCTTAAAAGAGGTTGAGCGAGTTCTGTATTTTGAATCTTATCTCGTACTGTCGGCCGGACAGACGGATCTAGAAGTCGGGACTCTGATCAATGAAGAGAAGTATCGACAGACGCTGGAAGAATACGGGCCCGGTTCCTTCGAAGCTGGGATGGGCGGCGAAGCCGTTCGGGAGATGCTAGAGAAGCTCAATCTAGTCTCCGAGAGCGTACGGCTCAGGGAAGAAATGAAAGATTCTTCGTCTGAGGCTAAGAGAAAGAAGCTAGCCAAACGGCTCAGAGTGATCGACTCTCTAAAGGGAATGGAACCCGAAGCGTTGTGCAATGAGCTACAGGCCATTTACCAAAAAATGGACCCCGAGAGCGAGATGGGTAAGTTCGTGGAGGAAGTCATCCAAAGCGCTCGTGAGGTCCAGGTGAAGTGGGAAGAAAACGAGGACTGGGAAGTTCGCAAGCAGCTTGCCTTCATTCAAATAAACAGCATTATCGAGCGGCTTGAGCGGTCTCGGGTGATCTCTGCGGAGGAGCTTGCGAAGTTTAGACAATGGCAAAATCCTGCATGGATGATCCTTACGACCATACCAGTATTACCACCGGATTTGAGGCCCCTTGTTCCCCTTGACGGCGGTAGATTCGCCACATCTGACCTAAACGACCTGTACCGGCGAGTGATAAACCGCAACAACAGATTAAAGCGTCTCAAGGAACTCAATGCCCCGGATATCATTTTGAGAAATGAGAAGCGAATGCTTCAAGAGGCGGTGGATGTACTTTTCGACAACGGCAGAAGGGGGAGGGTCATCACTGGCCCCAATAAGAGGCCTCTGAAGTCGCTCTCAGACATGTTGAAAGGAAAGCAAGGGCGGTTCAGACAAAACCTCCTTGGCAAACGGGTGGACTACTCCGGAAGATCGGTAATAGTCGTAGGGCCGGACCTGCGTCTCCATCAATGCGGTTTGCCAAAACGGATGGCCCTGGAACTGTTCAAGCCTTTCATTTACAATAAGCTGGAGGAGAGGGGCTACGTTACCACCATCAAGAGCGCCAAGAAGCTCGTGGAAAAAGAGACGCCAGAGGTTTGGGACATTCTGGAAGACGTGGTCAAAGAGTACCCAGTGCTCCTTAACAGGGCGCCTACCCTGCATCGTTTAGGCATTCAGGCTTTCGAGCCAGTGCTGATAGAGGGTAAGGCCATCCAACTTCATCCGCTGGTGTGCACCGCATTCAACGCCGATTTTGACGGCGACCAGATGGCTGTGCACATCCCCTTGTCAGTGGAAGCCCAGGTGGAAGCCCGTGTACTCATGATGAGCACGAATAACATCCTTTCCCCCGCGCATGGGAAACCCATTATTGTCCCCACCCAGGATATAGTCCTTGGCCTTTACTATCTGACGAGAGAATCCTCGGAACCAGAATTAGAAGGCGGGTCAAAACGCTTCGACATCTCGGAGGTGCGGATGGCCTACGACGCAGGGACTGTAGATCTTCACGAGAGAATCAAAGTCAGGGATAACGCTGAGATGATAGATACCACTGTAGGGCGTATTCTGCTGCGAGACATAGTACCTGAGGAAATCCCCTTCAGCGTTATCAACAAGGTCATGAAGAAAAAGGAGCTGGCCAATCTCATCGATGAGGCGTATCGACGGTGCGGAGACAAGCAAACCGTCATTCTTGCTGATCGACTCAAAGACCTTGGCTATTACTATGCTACCAAAGCCGGCTTCTCCATCTGTGTTGACGACATGGTGATCCCTGAATCGAAAAAAGACATCATCGCAAAGGCCACCAAAGAAGTCATCGAAATCCAGAACCAATATAAAGAAGGCCTTATTACTGACGGCGAACGGTACAATAAGGTCATAGACATCTGGGCTAGAGCCAACGAAGACATCTCGGAGAGGATGATGAGCGGCCTGCGATTTGACACCCAGGTGTTGAAAGACGGTAGTACCAGGAAGGTTGAAAGCTTCAACCCAATTTACATGATGGCAGATTCAGGAGCACGTGGCAGTACCCAGCAAATTAGACAACTTGCCGGCATGCGCGGTCTCATGGCAAAGCCAACAGGCGAAATTATTGAGACACCCATCGAGGCAAATTTCAGGGAAGGCTTGACAGTCCTCCAGTACTTCATATCCACGCACGGCGCGCGCAAAGGTCTCGCAGACACCGCCCTGAAGACCGCGAATTCAGGCTATCTTACTAGACGGCTTGTGGACGTGGCTCAGGACGCAATAATCTCTGAATACGATTGTGGCACCCTCGACGGCATTGAAATGGCCAACCTTGAAGAGGGGGGCGAGATCATTGAACACGTTGCCGACCGGATCCTCGGACGTGTCACCTTAGAGGATATCGAGCATCCTTTCACAGGTGAAATAATCGTCAAAAAGAATGAGGAAATCACCGAAGAACATAAGGAAAAGATTCAAGATGCGGGTATAAGTCGCGTAAAAATACGATCCGTGTTGACGTGTCAGTCGAGAAGAGGGGTCTGCAGCCTGTGTTACGGCCGAGACCTCGCTCACGGCAGGATGGTTAACATCGGTGAAGCCGTTGGTATTATAGCGGCCCAGTCCATCGGAGAACCTGGAACTCAGTTGACTATGAGGACCTTCCATATAGGCGGCACCGCATCACTAAAAAGAAACATCATTTCAGCAAGAAAAAGAGGCCGAGTCTCCGTGGAGAGAGAAAAAGATCGCACCAAGGCGATAATAGTGTCTGAAGAATTCACCTTGGACGAGTCCGAAGTGAGGCGGTGGCTCGTGGAAGACAGCCAAACCCTGAGGGAGAACTCCTTTCTATTCGAAGGACCAAATCACACACCCCACGAGGCAGAACGAATGGGAGGGAAAATAGAGCTCTCCCTCGATAGAAAATCCTTTACCATAGTGGACGAGAAGCAAGAGCGAAATAAGTTCGCCGTACCGGAAGGAGATCGATTCATAGTCCGACACGGAGATCGAGTGTCCCCTTATTCCTTTATCTTTGAAGCGACTCAGCAACAATCCCGTATGCATGAGGCTGAGAAGAGAGGCGGCATACTTCAACTGAGACCCTCCCGACAAGGTAAGATCCGATTTCGGCTCTATGAGCGGTATCCAGTTATGGAATACATGAATGTCAAAGTGCAGGACGGGGATCTCATCGAGTCTGAAGGTCAGGTCTTGCTGGAATGGTTGGGCTCTAGTTCCTCGCAGCTTTTTTCCAGAAACGAAGGCCGTATCCGTTTTACAGACCTCAAAACCGTTACCAACAGAGAAGATGAGCTGGTTGTGATGAACCGAAATGGATCCATAGCCATCACCGACGAGAAGGGTCGTGAAAGGGAGCGGGACAAGGTTATCTACGGCGCCAAACTGAGGGTCGCTGACGGCGAACTCGTCAATAGAGAAACCCTTCTGGCTGAATGGGATCCTTACACCATACCTATCATCACCGAAGTCTCTGGCCGAGTAAAATTCGGCGATGTCATTGAAGGTCTCACCATGACTGAGCAATTGGATGAGGTCACTGGTCTGTCACGTAAAGTCATCGTGGAATACAAAGAAAGGGATACTGAAATACGCCCCCGAGTTTCCATTAAAGACGAGCATGGCAGAACCATCAAGATAGGAGACTCGGAAGCGAGGTATCTCATGCCCGTTGGCGCCAACATCATGGTGAAGGAAGGCGAGGAAGTTCACGCTGGAGACGTGATAGCAAAAATACCACGTGAAACTACGAAAACAAAAGACATTACCGGAGGATTGCCGCGAGTTGCTGAGCTGTTCGAAGCCCGTAAGCCAAAGGAATTTGCTATCATTTCCGAGATTGACGGCCTTGTCAGTTTTGGAAAGGATACAAAAGGCAAGAGAAAGGTCATCGTGACCCCCGAAGTTGGGGACCCGAAAGAATACCTGATTCCAAAGGGCAAGCATATCTCTGTACACTCAGGGGATTGGGTCCAGGCCGGTGAGGCCCTCATGGAGGGGTCAACAAATCCGCACGACCTTCTTGGAATAAAAGGCGAAAAGGAGCTTGCGAAGTACCTGGTGGACGAGGTCCAGGAAGTGTACCGCCTCCAAGGCGTGAAGATCAACGACAAGCATATAGAAGTCATCGTGAGACAGATGCTGCGCCGCGTGCGAGTCAAGGAGGTAGGAGACACTGATTTCCTGGCCGGCGAACAGATTGAAAGGTTGGTATTCGAGGAAGAGAATTCACGTGTAACGAAAGCAGGCGGCGCCGCCGCCGTTGGGGAGCCCCTGCTACTAGGGATTACAAAGGCGTCGCTATCCACCGACTCGTTCATCAGCGCGGCAAGTTTCCAAGAGACAACCAAAGTGCTCACTGAGGCGTCAATCGCAGGAAAGATAGACTACCTCAGAGGGTTGAAAGAAAACGTTATTATGGGGCGCCTTATTCCCGCTGGGACAGGCTTGACTCGGTACAAGAATCTGCGGATATATTATCCAGGAATAGAGACGGAAGACCAGGCCGTAGGAGAAGGGGCTGACGTTCCAGAAAAGGTGGCCCTCTGAGAGCCCGTTTCGTTTGACGGCGGGACTGCAGATTCCAAAGGGCCGGTGGGATTGGTTATAGCGATTGCCGAAAGGAATGTCTAGTTGAAGATGTTTTACTATTGGCGGCTGGTATGAACTGAGATTGCCCGGTGCCGTCCAACTCATCGCAATGACACGATTGCAGTCAGTGTCATTGCGAACGAAGCAACTTCGTCATCAATATTGGCACGGAATATAATACAGCTTTCGCCGCCTCTTATCGTCTATATTAGAGGCGGCGACGAGCTGTGAAGTACACTGTTTTTTGGGGTTCTTGGAAAAAACCCATTGACAAAAAATCCAAATTTTGATCATATTCATAAGATACTGTTTGGAGGTAACGTACCTATGCCTACGATTAATCAGTTAGTCAGAAAAGGGCGCTCTCAAGCCAAAAAAAAGACTTCCGCCCCAGCCCTGACCAACTGCCCTCAACGACGGGGCGTGTGCGTAAGAGTCTATACCACTACTCCCAAGAAACCGAATTCCGCGTTGAGAAAAGTCGCTAGGGTTAGGCTGACTAATGGATACGAAGTTACCTCTTATATCCCTGGTATTGGTCACAACCTGCAAGAACACTCAGTTGTTCTCATAAGAGGAGGTCGAGTGAAAGACCTTCCCGGTGTCAGGTATCACATTATTAGAGGCGCGCAAGATGCCTACGGTGTGCAAGACCGCAAACAGGGAAGATCAAAATATGGAACGAAACGACCCAAATAATCCTCTCAGACCCTCCGTGTTGTCCCCCTTGCACTGATCAGGTGCAGTGGACAGGTCGTCGGAGGAAATCCGAATATAAGCAACGAGGATTTGTCTGATCAGGACTCGGGTAAACCGCTGAGAAGCGGGGTAGGTTCAGAAAACGATCGCAAATGTGTAGTCAACGGCCCAAAACCGTTGCGAGAGATCCTGGACCTCACCATCCCGAACGCTACGCGGAATACCCCGTTCTCAGGTCACATTGGGCGTTTCATTCATCTCAGCAGCAGTGGAGTATTGTGATGCCCAGAAAAGGCAAGATTCCCAGACGAGACGTACTGGCTGATCCGAAATACCACAGCAAATTGGTGTCCAAGTTCGTACACGGCATTATGTGGAAAGGTAAAAAATCCGTGGCAGAGACCATCTTCTACGATGCCCTTGACATTATTGGCGACAAAACCAACGAAGATCCTGTGAAGGTGTTTGAAAAGGCTGTCGAAAATGTCAAGCCAGTGCTGGAGGTAAGGTCCCGCCGCGTAGGCGGTAGTACCTATCAGGTCCCCGTCGAGATACGACCTGAAAGAAGGCAGGCTCTAGCCATACGGTGGCTCATACAATACGCACGCAGCCGAGGCGAAAAAAGTATGAAAGAGAAGCTGGCCGCTGAGCTACTCGACGCCGCTTCAAACAAAGGCAGCACAGTGAAGAAAAAAGAGGACACCCACAAAATGGCAGAGGCGAATAAAGCATTTGCCCATTACAGGTGGTGAGCTTAGCCGAGAGACTGCATTTCATGAGCCAAGGGAGCCTCTTTTATACACGGAATATTGGGATCATGGCCCATATAGACGCTGGTAAAACCACAACTACAGAGCGGATCCTCTACTACACCGGTGTTTCCCATCGAATGGGTGAAGTGCACGACGGGAACGCGGTCATGGACTGGATGGCCCAGGAACAGGAACGCGGGATCACGATTACCTCAGCGGCGACGGCGTGTAACTGGAAAAATCATAAGATAAACATCATCGACACCCCCGGCCACGTAGATTTCACCATAGAGGTCGAGAGGAGTCTCAGAGTTCTGGATGGAGCGGTAGCAATTTTTTGTGCTGTGGGCGGTGTAGAGCCACAATCGGAAACTGTATGGAAGCAGGCCGATAGATACGGTATTCCGCGTCTTGCTTTCATAAACAAAATGGATCGGTTCGGCGCTGATTGTAAGAGGGTTGTCGAGATGATGCGGGCTCGCTTGAAAACGACCCCTCTGCTGCTTCAGATCCCCCTTGGGACGGAAGGTAGCTTCCAAGGGGTCATTGATTTAATCAAGATGAGGGCCTTTCTATTTGACGACAGTTCCCTGGGGATGAACTACCAAGATACCAATATACCTCAGGAATTTCTTCAAGAAGCCGAAGCTGCACGAGCGGCTATGATCGAGGGGATTTGTGACTTCGATGACGAACTCCTGGAAGCCTATGTCGAGGGCGGCTTGGACGTCGCTGAAGAGCAAATCCGGAAAGCAATACGCAAGGCAACCCTTGACTTGAAAGTAAGTCCTGTCCTGGTTGGTTCAGCCTTCAAGAACAAAGGAATTCAGCAGTTACTGGATGCAGTTGTTGACTACCTCCCGTCCCCGCTGGAGATACCCCCGGTCACTGGCAAGAATTTGAAAGGCAAGACCGAGGTTAGAGCTACCGACGGACCCACGTGCGCCCTGGCCTTCAAGGTCATGAACGATCCCTACACGGGCAACCTGACGTTTCTCCGCATTTACTCAGGAAAGCTCCAGTCCGGCTCGTCGGTTTACAATCCGTCTGCCGATCGAAAAGAACGATTGGGCCGTCTCGTCAAGATGCACGCAAATCAGAGAGAAGAAATCAAAGAGGCACACGCTGGAGACATCATTGCAGCCGTGGGTTTGAAATTTACCCGAACAGGGGAAACGCTCTGTGAGCCTGATCATCCCATAGTGCTGGAATCCATGGAATTTCCCGAACCTGTCATCTCTGTCGCGCTGGCCCCAGAGACTCGGGACGATTCAGAGAAGCTATCAAGGTCCTTGGGTAAATTGCTTAAAGAGGATCCATCCTTGAGGGTTCGGACCGATCAGGACACCGGAGAGACCATCCTCTCCGGAATGGGCGAATTGCACCTCGAAGTAGTGGTTGACAGACTAGTCCGTGAATTTCATGTCCAGGCCCAAGTAGGGTCCCCACAAGTCGCGTTCCGCGAGACGATAAGCCGAACAACCGATTGTCACTATCGCCACGTCAAGCAGACTGGCGGGAAGGGGCAGTTCGCAGAGGTGCTGATCAAAGTCGAGCCCTTGGCCAGAGGGGCGGGTTTCGAGTTCGCAGAAAGCATTACGGGCGGCGCAATCCCGAAAGAGTTTATCAAACCCGTAGAGGAGGGTGTTCGCAAGGCTATGGAGCTCGGGCCCTTGGCCGGATACCCTATCGTAGATTTGAAAGTCATCCTCTTGGATGGAAAGTTTCACGAAGTAGATTCGTCAGAGATGGCCTTCAAGACGGCCGGATTCATGGCCTTCAAGGAAGCCGCTAAAAATGCGCGTTGCATACTACTGGAACCGATCATGGACGTGGAAGTAGTGACTCCGGGGGAGTTTCTAGGCGATGTCCTCGGAGATCTCACAGCGAGGAGAGGCAAAATCCTTGGGATGGAAAGTCGGTCCGGGATTCAAACCGTGGGAGTGCGAGTCCCGTTAGCGAGGATGTTCGGATATGCCACTGATCTTAGGAGCCTTTCCCAGGGACGCGCTACTTTTACAATGAGATTTTCCCATTACGAACCGGCACCTCACTCCGTTACGGAAAAGGTTGTCGCAGACTTTAAACAATCTGGAGGAGCCCATGGGCAAGGCGAAGTTTGAGCGAAGGAAGCCGCATGTGAATGTAGGGACGATAGGTCACATAGATCATGGTAAGACGACGTTGACGGCTGCGATAACGCGGATATTGTCGAA
>Ga0172369_10004773_pt1 | contig 17017 bp, 22 predicted proteins | sample LakKiv25m_FD_114539 | JGI IMG/M metagenome (GOLD analysis project Ga0172369, IMG submission 114539) | Freshwater microbial communities from Kabuno Bay, South-Kivu, Congo - kab_022012_11.25m | ecosystem: Environmental > Aquatic > Freshwater > Lake | place: Democratic Republic of the Congo...
TATGCCTCCATTAAAGTAGTTTCTCTGATTTCCAGGGAAACTCTCTTTTCTAAAGAGAGTAAGCCTTTTAAACCTTGCTTATTAACTTACTTAGTAAGTTAATAACTAACTTGTTATGTTGAAGAAAAAGTCGACAGATGTTTTTTGCTCCCCGTTAAATGAGGATTTTATAAGAAACTTATACTCTCCTATATCCAAACCATTAGTAGACCAAGAAAAATTAAGTTCATTGTTCGGAATGTTATATACCTCATTTCTACCAATATTGAGGTAATATTTATAGTATGGAGAAACATCCCGACCAGTCGTAGTCCATGTGCCATTGCCTTTGTACCTTAATTTTATCTCAAATCTCCCATCTTCAACAATCGCGTCATAATTAGTTATGTTCCCAGTAAGCACTATAAAACTATCTGTACTTTTGTTATATAATTGATAATCATCGAAATTAAAGTCATAATCATTGTTGCCCAGAGTCATAGTCGAATTATCATAAGACACATTAACATCAAATGTTTCATTATCGGAAGTATAAACATTAAAGCAAAATTCTCCATCGGTGTTGGTTTTCTCCATACCAAACTCGTGACCATTGTCAGCATACAAAAGAGTAACATTAACGTCTCTTAGTGGTGTTCCATTTGTTAAAGAGGTCTTGCCGCATACTTTTGTTAATGAATTTGAATTACTAGTAAAAGGAATATTAATAATGTAATCCTCTCCAGGATAAAGAGTAAAACCATTACCAAACCCTGATATCACAATGTATGCACTTATCAAAGGCAGATTAACTGCCACAATTAAAAGCGACGACAATAAAATAATTTTACGCAATCTAATTGCTCTCTCTGAATCGCCTTCAAGAAGCTTAGAGAAATAATATATATTTCCCATTATAATCATTGCATTATACTATATTTAAGTATATATTAACCCTTCACAGTAACGACGATAAACCTTTCTTCGAATGGCCCAACGAAGAATACCTGAGTGAATACCTCACGAAGGTTGCAGCAAAACCAAGTGTTTTGCTGGACAGCGGAATTCGAAAATTCTGCTGTACTGCGGAGCTTTGCTCTGCGAGCACTCGATTCTTCGAATGGCCCAACGAAGAATCGAACTTCGAACTCCTCCACGTCAAAGAGGCATTTTACCACTGAACTATTGGGCCGTTAATAAGCCTAAAATATAACCCTATATAAGCCTTTTTGGTTCATAAGAATAGCCAAAATAACTACTGATTTTATGAATATGTTTCGGATTTTGAAAACCAATTTTATCCAAAAATGTTTTTATATTCTCATCGCCATACATGTAAATTCTGACATAATTTCCACTAACACTACATTTAATTCCATTTTCAAGCAAAATTTCATAAATTTGCTTAATCAAGGCAGGATTAACCATATGCAAATCGATTCTAGGATATGGCTTTTTGTAATTTCCCCTTTTATCAACGAAAAAACAAGCTTCCCCATCATAAATTCCTGAGATGCAAGAAAATAATATTTCTTTATCAGCATTTAATATTTCATCAGGTATTAGAACTGTAGAAGATTTTCTACCTGCTTTAATCTTGAAGCGATCAGTGATAAGATGAAATAAATCCTTAGAAAATAAGTTAAATCTAACAGCATTTGATGCTAAATCCCTTCGAATATATGGTTTTATTAAAAATAAAGTACTAACTAGATTGCGAATAGTTTTATCATAAAAAATATATTCCTGTTGCAAATGCCCCGTAAATTGTGTCTGATAATGCCTGTTGTAAACGTTTGTAAAACCTTCTGCAATAAATAGCCCAATAAAATATGCCAATTTATTATTCAGAGGCATATCCGACTTAATATTATACTTAGAAAAAGAGTTCCTATTCTTAATAGCAAGTAATCTGCCCTTTTCAAATATCTCGCGATGTTTAATATAAGTAACCCTTCCAGCCTTAACTCTTCCCCAACACTCATCTAATTTATTGATATGTAATAAAAAATAATTGCCCCTCATCAAAGAAAATTTAATCAAAATGCTATTAAATAACTGTTCAGGGATAGTTAAATAGCCGTTTCGGTATTTTTCAAAAACTGACTTTTTAACATTGAAGCAATTGTATAATTCCGTCCATGTCTTAAATTTTGAAGTAGCAAAAACCTCGTCAAAAAATTCATTTCTTACTTTAGAAGAATTAAATGATATCCTTTTCATCTAAATTCAAATACTTAAAACTATTTATAGTTTACGCATCTGTGCTATGGTGGCTTATCAAAAACCTTATAAACATGCTAAAATAGCTATTTTTACGCCTCTATAACTCAGTGGTAGAGTATCGGTTTTGTATATGTTCGTAAAATTATCAAAAAAACCGAAAGCCGGGGGTTCAAATCCCCCTAGAGGCTTTACTCATTCTCAACGTAATTCGCCTTTCCACCGCTTACAAATATTTCTGCAACCTTAGCATCCATATTAACTAACTCTCCAAGATTATACGGGCCAAGCGGATTGCCGTCCATACCCATAAACTGCTCAACATTTTGACTAAACATTATCATCCTATTCTTTTCTTCGGTCTTCTTACCACTCATAGTCTTAGCAAGATCCTTATCCCCTTCCTCAAAAGCTTTTACAAGCTTCTCAAATAAGTCTCTCTCAAAAACAAGCATGTTCTCAAAATCCCTTTTCATTATGCCTGTTTCAGCAGCAATAAATACTAGACTAAGCAACTTTTTCTTTCTCAGCCTTATCAATTCCTTAAATATAGATATTGAATTTTCAAGCTGTTTCTTACTTTTGACAACATTATCCAAAAACATACCATCCTCCTTGTTAGTTTCTTCCTTTCTTTCGTTCAAAAAAGCAGCCATGTCTTCAACAAACCCCCTTGGCAACTGCTGTAACGCCTCCCCATATTTCTCTTTTCTTAATATCTCATATAAGTCATTATAATTTATCATAAAATTCTATCTTTTTCACATTTATAAAAATGATTGTAATACAAACAATATCAAATAATGCCTTAACCATAGAAATATTAAAATACCTTGTTAAAGTTAAAAGAATATGTCTAAAAAAGCAACAATTCCCGTAGGTATGTGTGCAGTTTTATACAGAAGAGACGAACCAAAACCTAAAGAAAGAGAACCGGATATCGAAAAAATTGCAGCATCTAGAGAACCCTCATCAAATTATGATCCTTGGACAGCAACACTAATAGAATTAACAAGATTTGGAAATATGCTTCCTGTCCCAAACCAATTCCCTCGAAGGATAAATGGATTTTACAGAATAGCAATAGCTTAATTTTATAAATCCCCTCGGTATACTCTATTTATGTTCGAATCATTAAAGAAAAAACTATCCTCTCTTTTCACAAAAAAAGAAGAACCAAAGAAAAAAACGTCAAAAAAGAAAACAGAAAAACCAGTTAAAACTGTCAAGTCTTCAAAACAAAAAGAAAAGAAGCAAAAAATTCCAAAAAAAGAGAAGAAAGTAGTAAAAGAAGATTTTAAGGAAGAGATAAAAGGAGATATACAAAAGGCAGAAATAAAGGAACATTTAATCAAAGAAGAAATAAAAGAAGAAAAACAGCAGGAAGAACCTCAAGAAGAAAAACAAGGATTCTTTTCAAAAATATTCAAAAAAATATCTTCTTCTGGAACAATAACAATAGAGCAAAGCAATGTTGATGAAATATTCCAAGAAATAGAAATAACATTATTAGAAAATAACGTTGCCTTAGAAGTTGTGGATAAAATAAGAGCAAATCTTCATAAAGACTTGGTTGGTGTTGAAGTAAAAAAAGATAAGATAGAAGAAACAATTCTAAATAGTCTCAAGAATTCCATATTAGAAGTATTAATAGAACCCCCAAATTTGATAGAAGAGATAAAGAAACACGATTTAGGTCCTTATGTAATACTATTTTTCGGAATTAACGGTTCAGGAAAAACAACAAGTATAGCCAAACTCGCACATAAATTAAAACAAAATAATATATCCCTAGTCTTAGCAGCGGGCGATACTTTCAGAGCAGCATCAATAGAACAATTACAAACGCATGCAAAAAAATTAAATGTTCCAGTAATATCCTCCAGTTATGGTTCAGACCCTGCTTCCGTAGCCTTCGATGCAATAAAATATGCAGAAAAAAACAAAATTCAATGTGTCTTAATAGATACTGCGGGAAGAATGTATACAAAGTCAAATCTATTAAAAGAAATGGAAAAAATAATAAGAATTTCAAAGCCAAATCTAAAAATATTTGTTGGAGAATCAATCACGGGCAATGATGCAACTGAACAAGCAAAAACATTTAATGAAACAGCAGGAATAGATGGCATCATTTTAAGCAAAGCAGACGTTGATGAAAAAGCAGGCACAATCCTTTCAGTCTCCTACGTAACAGGTAAACCAATTTACTTTTTAGGAACAGGACAAGAATACAAAGACTTAACTGATTTCAAAAAAGCAGACGTCATTAAACATCTGGGTTTATAATCAATAAACAAGCCTCTCAGCATCATTTCCAATATGTCTATTAAACTCAAAAGGTCTGCTCTCTTTCTTTAATCTGTCTATCACACCATTAACACACTTAAAACAAACATAAGCATTAGCAACAGCAAACCTCCCACATTCAGGGTAGCTTGTTCTTACAATAACATCCGACTCATTTTCGACAGCATTAAGCATTGCCTCATCTTCACTTAACGTCCTCCAAACTCTATCTGCACTAATCACCCCATTAAACTCAAAATTATCTGCAGAAATTTTAATCTCACCTTCTAATCCGTGATTTTTAGCAAAAACAAAACTATCTCCAGAAATCCTCGCGAGATAAATATCATTATTCATAAATAATAAGCCAAAATATCCCTAATAACCTTTATCCCTATTCTAAATATATTGTCAAACAGTAAACTCTTGTTGAATTTCACCAGAGGGATTATTACCAATTAGATTTGCTTTGCTCTCGTCTGCTTTCAGAAGAGCATATAAATCATATCCACAGTCTATAAACACATTAGCACCCCTTTCAACAGCAACTTGCTCAAGTGTCTTAGAAGAATTACCAATATGCAACCCCAACAATTCACAGTCAAAAACCATAATTCTCTTCCTTTCCTCCCCTACACCATACTCTATCAAAGAGCCATATTGTTGTCTTCCTTCCGTCAAAGCCATGAAAAACCAATTAGTGTATAGTTTTTAAACATTACCTATTCTTTCAATTCTTCAATCAACCTCTTAATAAATTCCCACTGTCTCTCATTAATCAATTCCTTAGTTTTATCAATATTAAAGAAACCCCCATCATCATTCTCCGGTATAGTTATTATCTTCCCAGATTTAGGAGGCCATTCGGTTTCACAATTATTACTAGTAAACTTACCACTCCAATCGCCTTCAAAAGCCCAAGCATATATCTTCTTCCCGCTTTTTTTAATAACAAAACCTAAATCGATAAAATTATTTTTCCTATCGACAATTATTCCAGTTTCCTCTTCAAACTCCCTAATTGCCCCCTCAAAGGTATCTTCCCCTTCTTCTACAACGCCCTTTGGTATTCCCCAATATCCTTTTTCCTTCCCCTTAAAATAAGGCCCTCCAGGATGTACAAGAAAAATCTCCAATCCGTCCTTCGCCTTTTTATACATTAACAATCCCGCACTTGTCGCCTTATTATCATATTCCATAAATCTAACTTAAATAAGAACTATAAAAATTTAATCAATTCCTATTCGCTCTAAGATATTCTTTAAGCCTTTCAGCGTCATTCGGAATATTATGAAACGCGTCAGCTCTAACTTTTCCTTCTAATCCCCTAAATCTTTCTTCTCTCTCAGGAACAAACCCTAAAGCCTCTTTGATAGTTGCCTCGAATTTAACAGGAAGTGCAGTTTCCATAACAACCATCGGCACACCATCTTCTCTTTTATAATCCATTGCAACTTTAACTCCATCGGCAGTATGTGTATCTATGATGGTTTTTGCCATATCATAAACACCCTTGATTGTTCTAAGTCTATCTTTATGAGTAGAGCTTCCAGAATAAAAACCATTATCTCTAAATATATTAGGAGTTACTCCAAAATCAGCAAAATTTGCTCTTTTGGTTTGTTTAAATTGTTTCATAAATTCCGCAAGCTTTTCAGGGTCTCTTTGAAAGAATTCAAAAGCCAATCTCTCAAAATTTGAGGCTTCTGAAATATCCATGGATGGGCTACTAGTCTCCATAGACTTTTTCCATTGATAAACACCAGTTCTGAATAAAACATCCAAAACATTATTCTCATTTGTAGCAACGATTAAATTTCTTATTGGCAATCCCATTCTTTTAGCAACATAACCTGCTAAAACATTACCAAAATTTCCTGATGGAACAACAAAATCAACTTCCTTACCCACATTACCACCAACTACCTGTAAATATCCTGATAAATAATAAGGTACTTGAGAAGACACTCTTCCCCAATTTATTGAGTTTACTGCTCCAAGTTTAGAAAACTCCGGTTCACCCTTCAATTTTTTGACTAAATCCTGACAATCGTCAAATGTTCCCTCAACACTTACATTATATATATTTTTACCAGTTAAAACGCCCATCTGTGCCCTTTGAAATGCACTCATTCTATCTCTTGGACTAAGCATAAACAATTTTATTCTTTCCATACCTTTAAACGCATTCTCGGCAGAAGAACCTGTATCTCCAGAAGTAGCTCCAAGTATATCCAGATTCTGCCCTCTTCTAGCCAATTCGTAATCCATCTCTTGTGCTAATTGTTGCAAAGCCAAATCCTTAAAAGCCGCTGTATGACCTTTAGATAAATTTTGGATAAAAATGGGACCAACTTTTCTAACAGGCACAACATTTCCATCAGAAGAATTAAACTTCTCGGGAGAATATGCTCTTTTAGTCATAGTACTTAAAACTGCATCAGGAATGCTTCCACCAACTAAATTCCTTTTAATTTCAAAAGCCAATTCTGGATAAGAAAAGTCTTTCAAACTAGCTAACTCGCCTTGAGAAAACTGAGGATAGAATTCAGGGGTATATAATCCTCCATCTGGAGCTAAACCTTGCAACAAGGCATCTGAATAAGAGATTTTCTTTTTTTCTTTGTCTCGGGTACTTACCAATTGTCCATTCATGGATGGGAGTTATTTTAAGATATTATAAACATTATTGTACAAAACGATAATATCTCAAATACCCAAACTTTTAATACCCTGAACATCCTGCATAAAACATGTTAGAGAAACTATCCTCAACACTAAAGAAAGTAACAGACAAAATAGCAAATGCTATCTTCCTAGATAAAGCAGTTGTAGATGGAATTGTAAAAGAACTCCAAAGAGCCCTAATAGAAGCAGATGTAAACGTAAAACTTGTTTTAGAAATAAGCAACAAAATAAAACAAACAGCCCTAGATGAAAGATTAAAAGGTTTAGATAAAAAAGAACACATAATCAAACTTCTTCATGACGAATTAATAGGCATTTTAGGACAAAGCAGAGAAATCAAACTTCAAAAACACAACACATTTTTAATGGTTGGACTTTACGGTTCAGGAAAGACAACAACAATAAGCAAATTAGCAGCATATTATGGAAAAAGAGGGCATAGAGTATGTGCAATAGGTTTAGACGTTCACCGTCCTGCAGCTCCAGAACAGCTTAAACAATTATGTGACAAACTAAACATCCAATGTTTTATTGATAAAGATGAGAAGAATCCCCAGAAGATATGGAAAAAATATGCAGATGAATTAAGTAAGTACGAATTAGTTATTGTTGATAGTGCAGGAAGAGATGCGTTAGAAGATTCTTTAATAAAAGAAATAAAAGATATTTCCAAGTTAACAAAACCTACAGAAACATTTCTAGTAATGCCTGCAGACATAGGGCAAACAGCAAAGAAACAAGCACAAGCATTCAAAGACGCCTGTAATATCACAGGAGTTATAATAACACGTATGGATAGCACAGCAAAAGCAGGAGGCGCATTAACTGCATGTGCAGAAGTCAAAGCCCCTGTCATTTTCATAGGAACAGGAGAAAAACCTCAAGACTTAGAAACATTCGACCCAGAATCATTTCTCTCCAGATTGCTAGGAATGGGCGACTTAAAGAGTTTAATGGAAAAGATTCATTCAGTAATGGATAAAGATAAAATGGAAGAAGCACAGAAGAGATTAGAAGAAGGAAAATTCACTTTAGACGATTTCTCAGCACAGATAGATTCAATGGGACAATTAGGAAGTATGGATAAAGTGATGTCTATGATTCCAGGATTAGGAAAAGTAAAAGACAAAATCCCTGAAAGCATGATGGAAAAACAACAAGAAAAAACAAAACACTGGAAATCCGCTATATCTAGCATGACAAAAGAAGAGAAAGAAAACCCAGAAATATTAGAAAAACAAACGTCCAGAATTGCAAGAATAGCGAAAGGTTCAGGCACTACAACGAGCGACATAAGAATGCTTATTAAACAATTTAGAATGCTTCAAGAAATGATTAAATCCCAATCACAAATAACCGAAAAAGGATTTGATCAAAAGACAATGATGAAATTCGCCAGAAAATTCGGTAGGAAAATGAAGTTTTAGAACTTCATCTTTAGAGGTTAATAGTATTTTTAAAGCCTAATAGAAAGACTTAAATATTGTTATATCAATAGATATAACATGACAGAAACACTTATGAAAAACATTTTGAGATTCCCAAGATTAGACACAGTCTTAATGGTAGAAGAATTCATCAGAAAGAACGATGGAGAATTCAAAAAGCGAAGTCTTTGGGAAAATCTTCCAAAAAGCATGATGTACCAAACATTCCAAGTTATAATAGACTACTTATTATATTCAAGAAAAATATCCATTGATGCAGAAGGAAAAATCGGTTGGATTTATTATCCTGAAACTGCACATAAATATTACAAAAGAAAAGATCTAGGGAGAAGAAAATGATCTTGCCATCAGAAATAAGATTTGCTGATGAAAATGTCAAAGAAGCATTCTACAAATTAGAGAAAGGAGATGCACAGGAAAAAGAATTATTCAAATTCATAAATCAAGCATTTGATAACATTGAGAAAAACGCGTTTTGTGGAGTTCAAATACCTAAAAAGCAGATTCCAAAAGATTACATCAAAAAGTATGACTCAAAAAATCTTTGGAAATATGACTTACCAAATGCATGGAGACTAATTTATAGTATACGGGCAGGAAAACCAATAGTAATAAGTTTAGTTTTAGAGTGGCTCACCCATAAAGAATATGAAAGGAGATTCAATTATTAAATCTCTTCCAATCTATAAAAACCAACCAAAGCACGAGCAAAGATTCTAGGACTAACATAATCATCTACAACAACCCTTTTTTGTCCTCTCATCTTAGCCATATACTCCTCTGCCCTCCCTCTAGTCCTTCTTTGCACAATAACGTGCAAAACCCTTCCATTAGAAGACACCGAAACCGGAATAACTCCATTATCTGCAGCCTCAATAGCAGAAATACACCTTAATGCTTCTGTTGAAGGAATAAGATACTTCATCTCAAAAATAAAAATCCAACATTTATAAACTAAATCAATATAGAATATACATGACAATCATAGCACAAGGAGCAGAAGCAATAATAATAAAAAACAAGAATGAAATAATAAAAGACAGAATTCCAAAATCCTATCGCCTTCCAATAATAGACAATAGAATAAGAAAACAACGAACAAAAAGAGAAGCAAGACTTTTAATTAAAGCCCAAACATTAATTCCCGTTCCAAAACTAATAAAATTAGATGAAACCAACAATAAACTCATCCTAGAATATCAAAAAGGCAAGAAACTCTCTCAATTTCTAGACAAACTAAAGAACAATCAAAAAATCTGTAAAACAATAGGCAAACAAATAGCAATTTTACATGATAACAATATCCTCCATGGAGACTTAACAACCTCCAATATGATTTATAAAAATAACAAAGTCTATTTCATAGACTTTGGTTTAGGCTTTGAATCAAACAACGCAGAAGACAAAGCAGTAGACTTGCATTTAATCAAACAAGCCCTAGAAGCCAAGCACTTTAAACATTATGAAAAATACTGGAAATCAATCTTAGAAGGTTACAAATCGTCAAAATCCAGTAAAGAAACATTAAAAAGATTAGAAGCTGTTGAAAAACGAGGCAGATACAAACAAGCTTATTAGAATAGTTAATCAATCAGGTAAATATCCACATAACCTAATTATATAATATACTAAACGACTACATTAGATAACGATTTATTAAAGCCACCTTTATTCAGTAAGCTTTAAATTGTATAACTCCTTTAAGCAATTATGAAACTATCAATATTAGGTTCTGGAAATTTCCTTCCAGACACAGACAGAAACTGCTCTTCATACTTGTTAGAATCAGGAAAAGAAAAACTCCTTTTTGATTGCGGAAGAGGAGCTATCTCAAGCTTAATAAAATTGAAAATAAATCCATATTCTATAACGAGAATATTCATCTCCCATAGACATACTGACCATTTAGAAGAAATAGGTTCATTCATGGCTCTCGTAATAGCAAGTTCTGTAAAGAACAAATTCAATAAAAACAAACTATACATTTATGGCCCAGGAGGAATAAGGGCAGCAATCACTTCTCTTCTAAAAGCATATGATATCTACAGCCCAAAAAATATCAAAAAAATAGTAATCAGAGAGATAAAAGACAAAAGAACAATAAAATTAAAGAATCTGGAAGTTTCCGGTTTTGAAGTATCCCATTCAGATTCTTCAAAATGCCTCTCCTATAGAGTCCAAGCAGAAGGAAAGATTATAGCTTATTCTGGAGACTCCAAAGACTGCCAAGGATTAAGAAACACATGTAAAAACGCAGATTTGGCAATTATAGAAGCAACTCTCCCAAAGAGTGAAACCCATTTGTCCGGAGAACAAGCAGGAAACATAGCAAGAGTAGAAGGAGTAAAAGAATTAATTTTAACCCACATAGACAAAGATTATCTCATCAACGTCATAAGCGACGCAAGAAAAGAGTTCAGAAACGGAGAAATAAGAGTCGCACACGATTTGCTTCAGTTAGAATTTTAACTATTAAACAAAGATTTTAAAACCCTCCAAGTTCTAAATTAATTGAAGCCCCGTAAGATAGTGGTCAAGTCTAATGGCCTTTGGCGCCGTAAACCCCGGTTCGAATCCGGGCGGGGCTATGCTCAAACCTTTATCCCTGAATCCTTCACATTCTTAGAATGCTGATCCATCTCTCCAGACATTAAACAATCCCAGCAAGGCTGAACAGTCCCGTCTGACTTCTGTATCCTCTTACTCCCCTTACATTTCTCGCATTGTTTTCCAACTTGCATGTTTCAATGTGTAAATTTCACTATTAAAATATTTGTATACTTAATAAAATAACTACTTTCTAAGCAATTAACTGAGAACCATAAAACCTTATCTTCATAGCTACTTCGATATAATCCAAATAATGAGTTATATTAAAATTTTATATCGATAATCCTTAGTACGTCAAATAATAATTAAGCTTTAATACCTTTATTCTTCTCGCCCAGTCTAGACTTCTTCTCTTCCGCTCTTTCCTGCATTCTCTTCAATTCGGCTTCAGTTAATGTCTCAAATATTCTTATTTCACATAAAGCAAGAGGATATATTTTCTTCAATCTTAACGACATTTCCTTCTGAACCTTATTTGACATTATCTCGGTTAAAACTTCTCTGATACTCCTCGCCTTGCAGAAACCCTCAAGAAACTTCTTAGCTTCATTTCTTATTTCACATCTTACTGCTCTCGAAACCTTATTTCTCGTAATCATATATGGTTTTATAACTGCCTTAGCATCCTTACATCCAACAATAAATGAATCTTCGACATAATCACTTCCCTTTCTTATCATTCTTCTTATATATGAACCAGCTAACTCCACTTTTGTAGGATCTCCCTCCAACTCCTCTCCATTTTTAACAACTTTCATGGAGATTAACAAACTCTTCCCCCTCAATATTCTTGTTAAATCGAGGTTTACAACCTTTCCAACCAATTCATCCTTAGACGCACCGTATAATTGTATCTTTGTAGAAACTAATGGTACCTTGACATCAAAAAACATCTTCTTTACTAGTTTTTTAGTTTTTCCCGCCATGTTACTTAGATACTTTCTCCCCTATTTCGATTCTTCCGCTTCTTATAGCTTTCTTTATTCCCTTCATTTTATTGCATGTTTTACACTTAAACAATAATGTAATTCTTCTTGTAATCTTTGTCTTTCTCTTCCATGACTTAACCGCCGGCTTAGAATACTTTCCAGTGTTTCCAAATCCAGATCTTAATCCTCTAGACTTTAATCTCGACGTAGAACCCCTAGATAATGGATGAGATGCCGATCTAGATTTCTGTTTAGCAGTAACTATAGTTTGAACTGTATGCTTCCTGCAATATGGACAATATCTGTTTTTTTCCTTTGGTAATCTCATAGTGAACTTCCTTGTGAGCTATGAAACTCAAAAATTTCTTGAAATTTTTGTTGTCTCATTTGTGCCTGTTATAACTCTATTGAGTCCGGTCGAACAATTTTATATAACTAGCCTCTTCACGACCATGATGAGGGTTAACGTTATATCTTTCTTCATTAAAAGTGCTTTATAAACCTTGCTATAAATATCATAAAACAACCTCAAGGAAACATTTAAAAGTCCTCTTTCCAAAACTAAATTATGGCAAAAGAAAAAGCAGAAAAACCTGAATGGGTACAGATGAAACCTGCAGAATTAGAAAAATTAGTTATAGAATTAGCAAAGAAAGGAGAAACTCCTGCAAGAATAGGCTTAATTCTAAGAGACCAGCATGGAGTTCCAAAAGCAAAACTATTAGGAAAAAGAATTTCTGAAATAATAAAAGAAGCAAAAGTAGACATCAAAGGAGAAGAACAAGCCGTTAAAGCAAAAATATCAAACTTAGAGTCACATTCAGCAAAACACAAGCATGATTATTCAGCAAAGCGTTCTTTGAGTAAAACTCTCTGGATTTTGAACAAATTCAAGAAGTAGTTCTGTAAAATAAGATAAATAGCATTACTAACGAAACTTATGTAACCCGCATAATAAATAACTCTTGGAAGATAACGTTATTTATTATAAATTATAACCCTCAATCTTAAAAATATAAATATTTTTAAGCCCACTTTTCTAAACTTACAAGTAAAAGAGGATTAAGATGATAAATACAATTAAACAAGCAATAATAAAACTGGATAATTTATCTAAATCGAAACCAATTAAAATAATAAGCCATTTTGATACCGATGGAATAACTTCTGCAGCAATATTCTCGAAAGCATTAAGCAAATGGCAAAAATCATTCTCACTAGAAATAGTAAAAAACTTAGAAGAAAGCACAGTTAAGTCTCTTCCCGATAATCATATTCTCATTTTTCTAGATTTAGCGTCAAACTCCTTAGATTATCTAAAGCAAAAGAACACAGAAGTGTTCATCTTGGACCATCACGAAATAATACAGGAAATTCCAAATAATGTAACATTAATTAATCCCCATTTAACAAAAGAAGAAATTATCTCGTCCGCAGCTATTTGTTATTTATTTGCAAAAGAACTAGGAAAGGCAGACAGAGAAATGGCTACTCTAGCAATATTGGGAATGATTGGAGACAGTTTAGAAAAAGACATCTTAAAAGTATATAATGAAATTCTCAAAGATTCAGAGACAACGATAAGAAAAGGACTTTTAATCTATCCTTCAACTAGACCATTAGACAGAACATTAGAATATTCGTCACAACCATTCATTCCAGGAGTCACAGGCTCATTCAAAGGAGTTCTAGAACTTCTAAGAGACGCAGGAATCCAAAGAAACAACGGAGATTACAAATCACTCTATGAACTAACTGAACAAGAAATGTCAAATCTCGTAACAACAGTTGCGTTAAGAGTCCACTCAACAATAAAGCAAGAGGATTTAGTAGGAAATATTTATCTTGTAAAATTCTTTAATAAATTAGAAGATGCAAGAGAACTATCAGCACTAATTAACGCATGCGGTAGAATGGGCTCCCCTCAAGTTTCTCTCGGATTATGTTTAGGAAACAAACAATCAAAACTAGAAGCAGAAAAAATATATGTAGAATACAAACAACATTTAATTTCAGGATTAAAACTAATCCCTGAAATAGAAAAGATTTCTGGAAATAAATATACTATAATTAATGCGAGAAGTAATATAAAAGATACAATAATAGGCACGATTGCTTCGATTATCTCCCGTTCTCCAGTATACGAACAAGGAACAATAATAATCGCTCTGGCTTATAACGAAGATAAGATAAAAGTCTCTGCAAGAATGGCTGGAAAAGGAGACAAAAACGTCAGAGAAGTCCTAAATCAGGTAGTAGTTCCCCTAGGTGGAGAAGTCGGAGGACATCCAAATGCCGCAGGTTGTCTAATCTCAAGAGAAAAAGAGGACTTATTCATTTCAGAAATAAGAAAAGTCCTTGATTACCCCGTTCAGAACCAATAAGGTTTAAAAGCCCCTCAACTATAACTTTTTATGTCAAATAGCAAATTCCTAAAGATAACCTGCCCAAAATGTAATAATAAACAAACAATCTTTGGTAAATCCTCTATCACTGTAGAATGCAAGAAATGTAAATACCCCCTAACAAAACCAACAGGTGGGAAAACAAGAGTTAGAGCTTTAATAAATAAAATTTTCTGGAGATAAAATGACTATTAAGGAAGACGATTTAGTAATGTGTACGGTTAAAGGTATAGAAGGCACTACAGTTCACGTACATATAGAAGGAGATGGTGATGGTTCAATAAGCTTCCCAGAAATCGCAGCAGGAAGAATAAGAAACATAAGAGAATATGTAGTTCCAAATAAGAAAATAGTATGCAAGGTTCTCCATGTAGTAAATAATAACGCGCAATTAACTCTAAGAAGAGTCACAGGAATAGAAAGACAAGAAATAGAAGAAAGATACAAAAAAGAAAGAACATTTATCAGTCTGATAAAGACTATTTCTAAGGATTATGAAAAAGTCATAGAAAAAATAAATAAAATCAAACCCCTTTGGGAGTTTTTAGATGAAGTAAAAGAAAATCCAAAACCTTTATTTGATGTAATGAATAAAGAAGAAGCCCAAGCCTTAGAAAAAATTCTATCAGAAAAGAAAGAAAAAGACAAAGAAGTAAAAAAAACAATCATAATAAAGTCTGACTCTGATTCGGGAATAAACGACATCAAAGCAATATTAGATATAAAAGACATAGACATCCATTATCTAGGTTCATCCCAATTCTCTCTTTCAGCAAAAGGCAAAGAGTTTAAGGAAGCAGACAATAAAGTCCAAAAAGCTATCAAGTTAATTCAAGAAAGAGCCAAAGAAAAAAAGGCTCTTTTGGAAATCAAGGAAAAATGACAAAACTAAAATTCTGTTCATGTAATAACAAGAAAGTCTACACCTTAAAAGGAACCTGTAAAATATGCAATAAACCTTCAAAAGACGCACATTATAAGTTTATAAAAATCCGAGACGCATTAAAGAACAACTAGAATATCACTTTCCAATTTTCTTATTATAAATAACTCACTTTTATTTAATTAAACTCCAATCTCCTTTCTAAATTGCTTAAGAGTTTTGCTCTTTTTATTATCGTAATCTTTAAGTGCCTCTGCAATCTCTCTCATCGTTTCAGGATCAGACATAACTTCAACTGTATCATTTAAGCTCGTCTGACTTATCTCCCGTTTAACAATCTCCATATCCTTATTCCAATCATCAATCAATTTCCTATTGTAAATAATTGCAGCAGGATGAAACAAAGGAATTAATTTAATCTTCATCCCTAAAAAGTCCATCATTCTAACTTTCCCATGCAATGAAGTTATCCCTGGCTGTTTATCCATCTCTTCAACATTACCATTAGCCAAGAAAAACTTAGTAGCATAATTTCCCAAAGAGCATATAACTTTAGGTTGTATAACCTCAATTTGTTTTAGCAAGAAAGGAGTATGAGATTTTATCTCTTCAGAATTAGGCCCTCTGTTTTCAGGCGGGCGATACTTCAAAATATTCGCGATATAAACATCGTCCATGCTTAAACCAACTTCCTTAAGCAATTTATCAAGATTCTTTCCAGCCGCACCGACGAAAGGGAACCCTTGCAAATCCTCGTTACGACCGGGACTTTCACCAACCATTAAAATTTCACAATTGGGGTTTCCCTTGCCAAATACCAAATTAATCGCTGTGCTTTTTAATGGAATATCTGCTGTTCTTGTATCTTCTTCTACTCGCTTCATTAATTCAATCTTGCCCATTAAATGTCCTTGCAACTGGAATTCTTAAATTTACCTTTTCTAACCAGCGATAGATAGTGGCAAGACTTACATTTAGATTAGAGGCAATTTCCCTAGGAAGAAGATTCTCCTTTTGAAACATCCTTACTAACTATTATCTTTTATTGTCTGCTGTAAAATACTAAATGACTTAGGAACATATCTTTCGTGTACAATCAATGTCATCTCATCTAAAGTAGAAACCATCTCCACTATGGGAATATCTTCCCAAGTAAATGCCCTTGTTACCATATAAAAGAAACCGGCTTCATCAACAACATTTTCAGGAAGAATAACACTCAATGAAGCCAATTTGTCAATTACCCTTATCACGTCCCCCTTAGAAAACGAATCATAAATCTTTCTTTTCAATCTGTTATTAGAAATAATAGTTATTTGCGTGATTCCATGCGTTATTGTCAGAAAGTCTCTTGAAATATCAATCAACTTAGGCAATTCCTTTACAGCTGAGAATGTTTTAGCATTCTTCTTTACAGTAATTTCAAACAAATCAGACTTAATGGAAATATCGCTATCAACAAATTTAATTTTTTTAACAAACTTATGCTCTAATTTATCTTTTAATCTTCTAAGAGCCATAACAATCGCATATTCCTTAACGTCCTTGCCTGTTTCTCTCTCA
>Ga0172369_10004776_pt1 | contig 17015 bp, 25 predicted proteins | sample LakKiv25m_FD_114539 | JGI IMG/M metagenome (GOLD analysis project Ga0172369, IMG submission 114539) | Freshwater microbial communities from Kabuno Bay, South-Kivu, Congo - kab_022012_11.25m | ecosystem: Environmental > Aquatic > Freshwater > Lake | place: Democratic Republic of the Congo...
TGGATTAACCAAGAATTAAGCAAATCAATGTTATTCATTGATTTAGACAATTCTCTTATATCCTTTTCTGTTTTACCATCAAGAAAACGATTATAGCTAAACCTAACAACATTAGAATATTGCTTAAGTATAGGAGTTAAATCTTCAGTAGTTTTATATGGTAATTTAATTGTCTTCACTTTCTTGTTGCAATAGTTTTTTTAAAGCGTTTAATTATTTTTTTTATGATTTTTATGTTAAATTATTGTTAATTTTTAATATTTAACATTTTCTTTACCGATGAACATATAAATGTATTGATCATATTCATCGACTTCTTTATCTATTCCGTGTTCTATGTCTATTAATTTATAGTCGTAGAAATTATTTTTATCAAATAATTCAAATATTTTGATTTTCCAATCATGTTAATTTGAATGTTTGTTATAGTAACGAGATACAGTATAGTTATAAAAATTTCTCAATACTAGCTGAGCTTCAATTCCCCAAACAAATAAATTCTGTAATTTTTGAGTGAATGTATTCACTGTATCATTCCTACGAGCGTACTCTGGCATCATTTTATTTATGAGTTCGTTTTCATAATCAAAATGGACATGAATCTCATCGTCTTTTCTATGTTTTAAATCATAGAGTTCTTTTATTTGTGATTCTCTTTCTATCATTTATTTCAACTTTTTTCTACATATTTATATAGATCATGCTCTAATTCTTCGCAATCATCTATTTCCATTGGTAAATGATTATAATCATAAAATAAATATCCAAGAATTTGATCGACATGATTTTCTCCACACCCACCGTTTTCTATACACTTTTCCAGACTATCCAAATAATCGTTCACCACTGGAATGTTCAATTGATCTAAAAATTTTATAGGGCAATCACCAAAATCAACACCATGATGATATATTTCATCTCGCCAATTAATGTAATCATATCTTATTCCATTATCTGGTAATTTTGTTAATATATTATTTCTAACGTTGAAATTTTTTATTTCTGGTAGATTCGCTGGTAATTTTGTTAAATTTTTATATTCATCTCCATCTTCATCTTCCTCTTCTTCATAATCTAATTCGTCTAAGTTTTCACTTATGTCTTTCAATATTGATATACTATCATATTCAAATTGATCGAATCCGTCATCTTCACCTTCTTCATATTCTATTGGTATTTCATCTATCATTCTATCACTCACTAAAACCGGATCCTTTTGATTAACATCACCTTCACTACCACCAAAGCCTCCCCATTCCAACATAAAACTATCAAAATTTCTTATAATAGATTTTTCTCTTAATAATTTTCTATCTACTTCACCATTCCATAAACTTGTTAAATATTTAATGAATAATTTTTTAATATCTGGATATTTATATAAATCAATTTTATTCTCACTTTCACCGTCACCGAAAATAAAATTTTCTATTTCTATATAATCTAATGTATATTCATCTGGATCGTCTGGTGTTAAATAGTTTCCTTTCATCCCTTTTAATACTCTACATGACCAATTTATATCTGCCATTATCCAATGATCTGTATCCTGTATATTAAAATTAACATCTTGAGTAGCCCCATAATTTCTATCATCACTCCAAGTATCCACTTCTTCAAATTCAAATTTCACATCAGGTTTATATCTACCAATTATAAGTCCTTGTAATATGTCCTTAATAATTTCTATCATAATTTTAATTTAATTTAATCCCAATAATAATTACCATATGGGTTATTATTATCGGGATTATAATTTTTACCATATGTGTTCACACTCCTACCAGTCCAATTGTAGGTCGTATATGTGACTGGATCTTTCTTTCTATGTTTTCCAAAACTTTGTTTGGTTTTTTTAGCTTTTTTTTGAACACAATTTCTATATGGCCAGACATCTAACCAATCCTTATCTTCTTTTTTAAATATACTATAATCTGGACTATAATCATCCCAAGCAACTAATATTGCTTTTATATCCTCTGTTGATATATTTATTTTATATTTTTTAAGCTTTTCTGATAATTCAGCAAAAGACAAATCAGTTGTTGTGGTCTTCAATCTTGTTACTATCTCATGAACAGCCCATCTCAATTTATCAGTTGGGTCAAAAGCTGGTAATTCTTCGTTTATAGCTATAAATTCTTGATATATTAACATAAAACTATATATAAAAATTTTTTATTCTATTTTTATTTTTTATAAATTTTATTATTAATTTTGTTATATATATAAAAAAAACAAATTAATAATGAATTTTGATTTTAAAGAAATTTTTAAAAGTGGCGACAAATACGCAGCTCATCTTAAAAGGTCGAAAGAAGAACCACGCTATCTTCAAGCGTTTAAAGAATATAATGAAAATAAACAAAGAGAATATTGGAAAAATCTTAAAATATTTGAAGATGAGAAAGATGTTCCAACTTTACCAAGAAATCTAGATGATTTTTATATTAATAGATTAATTGAATTAGGGGCTATTCCCAAGGATCAATTGGAAGATGGTATTTGGTATTATGGTAATTATAGAAATTCGAGTTTCGGTAAATGGGACGCTGAGAAACAGAAATTTCATATTATAAGATATAAATTTGGTTATTATCTATGGGATGAGTGTTATCATTTTCAAGATGATGATGGATTCGCTCTTTTTGTCCCATTAAGAAAAGCCACTCCAGAAGAAGTTGAAGCAGAAGAAAGTAAAAAAAAATAATTATTTCTTAACATTGCTTACACCGGCACATATAGACACTTAAAAAATTATCTTTTTTTTATTTTATGTAAGATTATGTAAAAGTGGGAAAAATACATATTTTTTTATTTATATATAATAATAAAAAACAAATGAAGACAAAATTAACTATATCAATAGACAAAGAATTATTAAAAGAATTTGATAAAATTTGTGATCAAAATTCAATAAACAAATCAAAATTATTATCGAATATGATCAGAGAATGGTGTAAAAAAATGATTAGATGAAATGATATTAACAAAATAATACAAGTTAGGCCAAACTCTAAAACTTTTGCATTATTATAGGAAATTGGGATATGATTGTGACATGAGCGGATCCGAATAAAACCGAGCACGAAATAATGTTAGAAAGAGGTATTTATAGAATTTATGATTCGGGGCATCTAAAATATTCATTTCTTATTGGTAACTCCAGTCCAAATGATGTTAATAGTTGATAGTCCATTGATAATTGGAACATCATTATAATAAATGCCATCCCTACCATACCAACCACCCCTTAAAACAGCGAATTCATTTTTTTCTGCTATTATATCTCCCTGTATTGGATCTAATCCAAGTGTTTTATTTGAATCATATCTGTCTGGGTTTGTCACTGTTGGTGTTAAAAGATTTTGATTGTTTGTATCTGGAACATTAGAATTCTCAACCTTTATAGCTCTATCTCTATGATAATCTTCATTCTTTTTACAGATAAAATCAAGATTGACACTATCTACACCAACCACATTTTCTTTGATCCTTTTTATTAATTCGGCTTTAACGACTCTATCGTATCTATTATTATTAACAAAATAATCAGATACAATGGCTATTATTTTATTTCGTATATCATCTTCAAAATATGTGCTGTATCTTCTTACATAGATGTTTACAACATATCTTGATATAATCGGGTTTATTATGTTAACATTGGTTGTTAATGACAATATACCCATCATTCTTAGATAATCCAATACCTTTTTCTTCTCATTATCATCTAAATAAAATGCGTCGAATGGAATATTAAAATAATTATAATCACTTATAAAATAATTTCTTACATCTGGTATTAAATATAAATAAATAACATTATCATATATATTTGGAAAATATCTTTTTAAATTAGATACCACTTTATCCTTATCTGCTATATTTGATCCGAATGTATCTATGATAAATTTATTAATATATTCATTATTATTTATATTGTTCTCATCTAAAGTATTATAAGCGTTTATTAATGAAAACATGTTTAATTTTTTTAAATGATAAATAAATTGCTCTGGTGTAGCTAAAACAAAATTTCTAGACACATAAGGTATAACATTTTTAGTAAACACTTTATTTTCTTTATTAGCTGCAAATGTTATATCATTTTCTATTGTAATATCAAATAAATTTTCCATGCTTAATATTTCACCATTTCCATCATATACGTCATCTATAAAAGTAAAATCATTCGCTTTATTATTTAATATGTTGCCATTTATACCATCTGATAATAAATAAACAACTCTTATTAATGTTCCTATCTCTGGAACAAATCCATAATCTCCAGTCCCAAAATAAATATCTAACCCACCATTAAATCCAGTTCTTGAATAAAAAGCGTATTCATAAGGTAACATATCAAAAAGATGTGATTTCTGTGTTAATAAAATGCCATTATAAAATACAAAAAAATTAAAATTTTCTACGTTATTAGTGCCAACGACATTTACACTAAATGATTGATTTTTAGTTCCTTGACCTGTATATGTCTGAGCTTCATATTTTCCTTGAATAACATTAAAAGATAATGATAGATCTGAAGTAACATCATAAACAGCATAATCCGAACCAAGAACAATATTATAATATAAATTATTTGTCTTATTTTTCAATGATGTCCTATTTACAAATTTAATTTTACTACCGCCTATTTGATTCGCTATATCAACACCAACTTTTAATTTTAAATTTATGGTTCCAGTAGCTGATATAGCTCTTGATGGATTGTGTCCTGATATTCTAGCTAAGTTATAAATCATTCTTTCATCAGTAGCATAATCTATGGCTATTTGGTTAACGGAGTTTTTATTATAAATTATATTATGTGTGAATAACTCCTTGTCCACTTTTAAAATTTGACCATAAGGCGAAGCTTCACTGAATACTATATCAGATTTAGAGTATGTGCCTTTCAACCATGATTTTATCTGATCACTTAGTTTATCATATTGTGTTTCTATAAAAGTAAATACTGGCATTTAATAACTTTTATTTTTATATATTAATATTTACTCACTCTATTATAAGAATGTTTTTCTTTTGATTTTTAATTTATAAAATCCGTCAAAGAAAACTACGACATCTTTAGTGTCGTAGATGAATTTGACAAAAATTGACTTAAATTATTTAATATATATAATTAATTAGAATTAGTTTTTAAGTTCTTTGAAATATTGGTTCAATTGGTTCTACGATAAAGTCTTGAATCGTAGGTAAAATCAATAAAGCGTTTCGTCATTTTTACTTACATAATCCAGTTTTGATTAGTAACTTGTCTGACGAACAAGTTTTAGTAGTATATATGTTTAAGAACATCTACTTTTGCTAGTTGTAGTTCATTTTCTAAATATTCCAATTCTGTTTTATGTTCGTTCCATGTATTAATTTCAGCACGTAGATTGTTAATCAAATTCAAAATTTTATTTCTAACGTTATTAATAATTTCTAATTTTTTATCATATGGACTTTCATTCCAAATTTCTTCACCGTAAGGATCTATATCTGAAATATCAGATAATGCCCAATTATCTATATCATCTCCCCCTTTTAGTTCTAATGATTTTATAGCTCTATTTATCCTTTCTAAAGAATCTTCTAATTTTCTTATGTTTTTTATACAAATCTTTCATATAAATAACATCTTCTTTCTTATTCTCATTCAAAAAACTTTCGCTTTCATCTCCCCATTCTTCTTCTCCATAAGGATCGGTTTCATCTATTCTTTGTTCTCCTTTATGAATTTCAATATAATCACCCGATTTACATGTATAGATTTCGTATAAAGTATAAATAAATAAAGTTATTCTTTCTATTATATCTGTGTTCAATGGTTTGCCCATCTGTAATCTTTCTGTCCAATCTGGAAATGGTTTATAATCTATTTTTATTTCCAATTTTTGTGGAACATCGGTGACCATTCCTCTTTTATAATAGGCATCATTTTTAAATGTCACTTTATGTCCAACAACATTCGCTAACAATTGCTTTTCATTTTCCTCAATTTCATCTTTTATTTCTCTTGTCATCTTTTTACCAATATATTTAGAAAAATCTTTAAATTGTATTTGTTCTACAGATTCTTTTAAAGAATAGCTTTCGTTCCAGTCTTCTTCACCGTATGGATCAGTTTCAGTAAATACTATTTTAGGTGGTTTTGAATAGATTTTTAATATTGTTGGATTACAACAAAAATCTATGGAGTTAATAATAAACTGTTTATCGTCTTCATCGTAAAAATATATATTAGGATAATTCGACCCTTTTCTTCTCACAACAAATTGCTCACCGTCATTTATTTTGATTTTTTTATCTTTTATTAAATGATAAATAGCATCTCTTAAAAATATATTATATTCATGCTCGTCATCATCACGTCTATCCATGAAAATTCTTATATTATCTTTAAGTTTTGGCCAATAATCAAGAATAGGAATAAAATTTTCCTCATTTTCTTTTATATATTCCCAATAACTTCTAATCAATTTTTTAATTATTTTTTAAAAACGCTCAATACATCCTTTTTAAAACTTATATTATCTCTTATATGATCTGGTAATCTATCCCATTTTATAGGTCTTCCATCAGGTACTCCTATGTCTGTATTACCACTTATAATAGATTCTCTTTGTTTATCATTAAGATCATTAAAAATATTTTCATCTCTGTGTATATAATTTCTATTTCTTTTACATCCATTATTTTAAAACTTTTTTATTTTTTACGTGTTTTCTTAATTCAATTTTATTCACTTCCTGACTCTTTTCTTCTCCAGTGGAAGATTTGAATATTCTATCTTTACAAGCTTCGCCAAGAGCAAAAAGTAAATCATCTTCGTTTCTCTTTATAACATCACTCCAAAATTTATTAACATTTTCCATAAAATAATTTTTTCTGGATTAATTTTTATTTTTGATTCATTTAATATGTAATCTTTATATTTTTTCACTTCCCGATATTATCTTTTATTGTTTCTCCAACAGTTCTAATTAAATCACTTAGATTTGATTTTTCTATATCTACGTTCTTACCATTTATATTGAACGTTAACACAAAATCACTCTTACCTTCTTTTCTTATGAATAACTCAATATCTTCAGAATTATTAACGTTAATTACAAAATGAAAAGATAAATTTTTACATGGCATTACTTTTATTCTTGGTTCGTATTTGAATCCAGTTAAAGAAATGTCTTTGATATTATTTTCATTAAACCAATTATTTACCATGAAAGATGGCTGTTTTATGAATTCTGACAATATTTTAATATTATCTCCAAATTTATTATTATTCACAACATCAGACCATTGAGTTTTAAAATCATTTATATCATCAAAAATTTTCATTTTATACTGACAATTAATGTCAAATAAATATTTAAAGAAATTTTGATTCTCTTTGTTTGGTAAAATGTATTCTTTATTTTGATCAACTACAAATAATAATTTTGTATAAAGAACAACATTCGTTTTTGTGAATAACTTATTAAAGAATATAATGAGTCTGAGAGTTCCGCCCTTCTCTTCATAAACAGAATCTGAGAACTGTATCTCACTCCCAGCCATAGATTCTCTTATAGCTGTTTCTATATCTCTTATTGCGATTTTATTTTCCATTATGTGTCTATATTTTCGTCTCCCCATTGCTCTTCACCATAAGGATCCAAATCTTGGGTTTCTTTTTTTAATTTTTTATATTCTTTATCTACAGAAGATTTTCTTCTGATATAATTAAATTTTTGATCATCAACTTTCAATATAAAATAATTGATATATTCATCATCAGTTCTTAATTTAGGTTTAATATCTAATTTTTTATATTCTTTAATATGATCCAACATACCGACAATTTTATTTAAATGAACTACAGTTCTTTTGTAATATGAATACAAATCATTTGATAATTTATATTTATTCATTGAAAACATATCGACAAATCTTGATACTACATCGACATATTTATCTATATTTTCTTGATTGATAGTGTCGTAATGTTTATTTAAAATTCTTAATAATTTTATCTACATCTGCGATACTCTCATCAAATGTTTTTTTTTTCTAAAAATTGATTCTACTATATACTCTTTATAATTATACATTTATTCACGTTCTCTAATTTCAGATTTATTTAAATCAAATCCAGGAACAACAAAATTATTCGGAATTTTAAATAGTCTTCTTTTCTTTTTTGGTGGTCTTACTTTAACAGCTATTCTACCATCTTCTAAATCTTCAACGTCGCCTCTTTCTCTTGCTTCGTCATAAATTTTCTTTCTTATGAGTTTCATCCTCAAATTTCCAAGCGCGATATTTTGCATAAAAATTATATTTATAAAAATCACTATATAACTTATGAATCTTTTATCTTTTAATAATTGATTAGCTGGTGATGAAAATTCAAAATTATCTCTAAAAATAGCTGAAAACCAATATATTATAAAAATAAAAAGCAAAGGCCATTGTGATGTTGTTATAAATTTGTATATTTTTCTATATAATGTTTCTTATGTTGAAAATTGTTCCACTATTTCTTTATTTTGATTCCTATATCATCGAATAAATTTTTTTCGTTTAAGAATTCGTCATAAGTTTTAATGTTGTTCATGATCTGTTATTTTTTCTTGAGCATATATATTAAAAATTATAATTGAAAAAAAAAGACCCTCTAGTAAGAGGGTCTAAAAGATGGACCAATAAGGCACAATTATTGTTTTGTCCACCGAAAATTTTAAGGGGTTATATAAGTTGTTGGAAAATATTGAACATTTTGAATTTCTTCATTAATAAATTCTTTCCCGACTAGATATCTATGATTTATATCACTCGTTTCCCTCTCATCTATTCTTAATACGCTTAGTTTTATTCCTTTATAATAATGAGCTTTAGGTGTACCACGTAATCTAATATTCCAACCATAAGTGTCCCAATCTAATATGGCTTGGATACCAACTAGATGTATTATTTGATATAATCCAGAATAATCTGTGTATGTTGTTCCACTTTGGATATAAAGGTCTTCAATGTATATCCAGTCATTAACATAAAATAAATCTTCTTTCAAGTCTATGGTTGTTCCAGTGACTGTAACTGGTGATGGTCCTCCATATGTAGCTCCAGTGGTCAATCTATCAACGAATGTGCTTAGTTTCATATAATATGAGTTACTGAATGTTGATCCAGTTGGGTTGGTAGCTACATAAGATGATATATCAACTGGTGTATCTGTTGGCCCAACTAGTAACGTTTCAACAGCAGCGTTAGCACTACCATCACTAAACATAACATTTATATTAATTTTATTAGAATATAAGGCTATATCAGGTCTTAATATAAAGTCCACAGATTGTTTAAACGCCAAGTCTTTATCTAAAGATATCTCTAAAACAAGGCCATAATTATCTACTACCATGTTATTAAAAATATTAACTAGGAATTTACCAGTATTAGGAACTGTTATCATTTGGGATATTGATGTGGTTAAACCAGTCTGTCCTGAATGAGCAATATTATAATTAGCTATATCAGTCGTATATAAATTATATATTTCACTATAGTCAACATTAACAGCGTTAAAACTTAAAGCTGGATAGTTTTTGGTATAATCTATATCTATTTTAACTGTGTCCGAATCCACGAATTGATTTGTTTCGTACATTTTTAACAAATCTTCCATATTCAATAGTCTTCTTTTAATATCATTAATATCTGTTTGTGAATATAATAGACTTTCTAGTTTATTCATCCTATCGTTTAAATTTAGAAATTCGCTTATTATTGTTTGGAATTGGGATGTTAACAACACATAATCGCTTAATACTTTATTATATAAATCAAAACCAAATATATCATAAATAGCAGTAGGATCATATCTTAGTGGCAACATGTCATTATCCACTTGGAAATTTAAATTAAGATTATAAATATAAGAATAACCATCTTGGGTTGAGTTAGTTACTAATTTCTTTGTTAATGTTATTAACCTATCATTATCAGTTCCAAAATCATTATCTGGATTATCTAAGAATTCTATTCCATATAAATTTGTATAAGTTTTATCTGTAGAGTTATCTTTTATTGTGTAATACCATAAGATAGCATTAAAATCAAAATCTTCTGGTGGATTTCCATTAATTGATATTGTATTAAATTCATCAAAATTACTCACTGAAGATCCAGCTTGTTGAGCTCTATAATAATGACCTATATTAAAATCGACACACGTTCCATCAATGCTACCAGAATCAAAATCAGTTAAAAATTCAAAAGCATCGTCAGCTGATAAACCAACATTATTTACTTTCAATACACCATAATAATCTCCACTATATCTCATTGAATCACCATCACTTAATCTATAAGTTTTGTCAACAGTGTCGTAATAACCAAAATAAGAACCAGGATAATCGTTAGGATCGGTTCTGATTGGTGAACTAAGATTTTCAGATCCTATTATTTCATCTTCTATTTGCTCATCTAAAATTGGAATTTCTAATCCTGGATAATAATTTGTATTTTGGTTTGTTTCAAATAAAACTGTCGGTGTTTGACCTGCGTGAGCTGGAATTTGAGCTGTAAATTCTATAAATGTTTGTTGTGAACTTTTAACCCTACTAGTTGCTTGAATTTCACCAACGTATTGAACTAATTTGTGATAATCTAAATAACAATATCCTGTCCATGTTTCACTATATCCTGTTGTTAAAACTGTTAAAATACTTTGATCTGTAGGAAATTCAATATCAGATACTTTATTAATAACACCAGATAATTCTGTTGGCACTGTTGTGCCGCTAAATAAAATATTATCACCTATTTTAAATTTTGTATATTCATTTATTGTAACATCTACATAAGTACTATATCCCTCAACTGTACAACTATATGTTCTAACTTCACGTTCTTTCCATAAATATTTTCTAAAATAATCAGTATTTATTATAGTTGAAGCGTTTGGATTATCAAAATCTGACATATTTTTATCCCAGTCTATTTTATGTTCGGCTGGTTCAAGATCAATAATATTGTGCAATCTACACCATTTCCAAAAAATTTCTTCTGATGGTGTACGTCCCTCTAAAGGATTATAGAAATCTTTATTTACAGATACACGTGTTTCTCTAAAGCAAGCATCTTGATTCGCAATATAGTTTCTAATAGACTCTATAAGTTGATCTGAATAATTAACAGGATAAGAAGAATTTGGATCAAAGTTATATAAATTTATGCCATTATCAGCATCTAATACGTCTGTTTTCGCGAAATTCAAAACTTTCCCCCCAGTGTCAGAATCGCTTTTTGGTATGTTTAATAATACAAATTTTGATACATATAAATCCTGAAAAGAATATGTGTTTATATCGTTAGATGCTGATGGAAATGTTATAAACGTAGTTCCACGATCTCTAAATCTTTTATATAGGGGACAGCTTGCCATTATTTAATATATTTTTCTTTTATATATTAAAAACAAAGCGCGCAAAAATAACTTTTTTATACAGACTTTTTTATATATATTTGTGTTATGGAAAAGAAAGATATGTATATTGTAGAAATTCCGTCTGGTGAAGTAACTTGGGTATCTAGCTCAGAGATAAGCATACTCAGATCGTACACTTATATACGTTATAACTCTATAAAGAGAGTTTGAATGTACCCAGCGTATAAAAGAAAATCAATAATGGAATTGTTAGACTATGAAAGAAAGATAGTATTTTAATCTTGTGGTTCACTTCCCTCAATCTCATCAGTGTCTTCTTTTTTATTTATTTTATCTTTAAATTCTTCTTTAAATAATTTCAAAAATTCTTTTAACTGTTGCTCAGTTAAAGGTTTTCCATCTCTTGTGTGTAAAAAGACTGATAATTTATCTAATAATTCTTTAGGAAATTCATCGAGTTCGGAATCAAAGATTTCCTGAAGTGTTTCTTCTGGAGTGACATCAATAATATCTTCCTCTATTATTTCCATATTTGTTTCTATTTCTCTTGGCTCGTATTCTATATCAATATCATCCAACTCTAAATCGAGTTCTTCTATGTCATAGTCTTCAACATCTTCGAAAATTTCTTTTTCTATTTCATCAAAAAGTTCCTCAGTGTTATAACTATCTTTTTCAAAATCAACCTCTTCGATTTTAAGAAAATCTTTAAGTTCATCACTTATTTCTTCTTCTGATTCATCTATATCAGTGCCATACATTTTTTCTTCAAAATCATCATCTTCTTCATTAAAATCAAACATTGAATCTGAATAACTTTCATAAGATAATACCATGTCTTCTATTTTATCGATGTCATCTTCTTCAACAAGATATTTTAATTTTCTCATGAAAGGATCATAAGACATATCATCTTCATAAATACTTTCATCATCCTCGTAATTTCTAATATATTCTTTTAATTCTTCAACATAATCATCTTTACTTATGATATATCTCATAACATAGATGTATGGTTTTGGTTGATTATATTCTGAATCATCACCATTCACAAAATCATTGAAACTTGTTAGTTTAGCCATAACTTATTGATTATTTCTTAATATTTATATTAAAAGTCTAAAATAAAGTTTAATATTTGAATAGAAATAGACGAAAAAAAATTTTTTGAAAATAATAGTGACGAAAAATATAGATTTTTGGATAAAAATTATGACGAACTTGAAAAGTTAATAAATCACACATCCATATCTCTGTAATGACAAACAATATAACTAGGCATTTTATCCAATTTTCTAAATTTATAACCCAATGACGTCATTTTCATAACAAATTGAAAATCATGACCATATCCAGTTGTCCATTTTAACCATCTACCATTTTCAAGATTTTTTGGATGTTTATGAGTTATACTCGATGTTCCAATAGACGCCCAACGTGGTTCCACTTTTCTTATATGAAGATTTGTAAACTCTTTATTTAAAGTCATATAATCATCATAATATACGAAATCATGTTCATTTAAATTAAACTGATCAAGTATTGTTTGTATATGAGTTTTGCCTATAACATCATCAGAATCAAGATAAGTGATTATTTCACCGTCAGCTATATCAAAAGCTATATTTCTCATCATACCAGAATATAGAGGCTGTTTTGGTATTGGTATTAATTTTATATTTTCTTTATCTGAGTAAAATTCATTGTATAAATTAACTGTTTTTTCACACCCGTCTGATACTATAATTAATTCTTTATTTTCATAGGTTTGTTTTAAAAAAGAATTCACAGCTCTTTTAAATTTAGCTTCCAGATTAGGTCTTGGCATGCCAAGAAAGCTAGCCATTATAACTGACACTTTCATAAATATATTTTTTTCTTTTATATAAGACGTTTTTATATAGAAGTTTATTTTGAGTTTTCAAAAATTATTCTTATATTTGTAAGTTAAAAGAACCATAAAATTCCAAATATGTATTATAGATTCACATCAGATATAACAAGATTAGGTCCTATTCTGACTCCCTACGTATTAGAAATTGACGATAATTTTGTTAGATATTCAAGAAGGAATAGAAGCTTACTGAATAAAGATAAGTCCACTATGAGTATTGATCAAATATCTAATGTTAGAGTAAACGCATCATTACTTGGAACAGATTTAATTATTAGTGGTTATGGTAACGACCCTATAATTATAAGAAGAATGAACATTCAAGACGCTTACGCCGCTGAGAAAATTATAAACAATCAAAGAGAAAAATTAAGACTATAAAAAATTATAATGTAAAATATTCGGTTGAAGACGTATACAGAGAAATTAATAGGTTATCCATTGATTTAATCCGTTTAGAAAAACTCGCATCTGATCTTCAATCTAAATTGGATTTACTTGAAAAATATCCAGATGAATATAAACGTAGAAAAGAACTAGATCCATTTTCTGAGGAAAATTGGGGCAATTAAAATTTAAACTAAATACCTTATTTTAAATATAAAATAAAAGATTAGAATTATGATTCATTTAATAGTTTTGATATTATTCGTGGTTCTATTAATCCTTTCTATAATAAGTGGTTATATAGCCGCGCACGATCTGGAAAAGAAATATCCTAGATGGTTATCCATAAATTGGTCATTCATTTTTTGCTTGTTTATGGTTATTGTTGGATTGTGTTATTTTGTTTATTACGTTGGATCGTATATCCTAAATGCTTTTGAATATCTTAAAAATTTAATATATGTCTCCTAATATTTTAAAAATAAGAAAAACAAAACCTAAAGATGTCGTAGTTTTCTTTGACGAATTTTATAAAACACAAGTTATTATAAGTAGTATATATCCTTATGGTGAGGAGGTATGGGATGAAAACTGAAAATATTTGTATAAGTTGCTTGGGCGACTTTAAGGACAAAGATATATATTGGGTTAGAAAACAAGATATGTATGTTTTATATTGTATGGATTGTATTAAGAAATTAGGTATAGAAAATTATAATCCTTATTCTAAGCCAAAAAAAAGAAAAGTAAAAGAATGAATACATATGAATTAAAAATTTATACCAAATCATCTATTGAACCATATATTTCTTATATAGAATGTGATGAACAATCTTTAGAATCGTGTTTAAGGTATATCAATAGTAATGGCAAACTAGCGCAACATAAAAATAAATATATTTTTATACCAAGTATGGAGATATGTCGCATAGAAACAGATTTTATAGAAAAAATTCAAGTTAACGTTGAAGTAGTGGAATGATAAAAATCATCGAATCACCGGCTGAATTAAAACCACATAATCCAGTGAAGTTATTTTTAGCTGGTGGTATAACTAATGTCGATGATTGGCAATCATATATAATAGATAGATTATTAGATGATAGTGAAAGTAAAATACACGATTATTTAACAAATTTAATAGTTCTCAATCCAAGAAGAAGACTTTTTTCTTCTGATGATGTTGTTAAACAAATAGAATGGGAATATGATAAATTGAAAAAATCTGATATTATATGTTTTTGGTTCGCTGAAGGAACTTCGAATCCAATAGTTCTTTTTGAATATGGTAATTTTGGATTCAATAACGTTCCAGTTGTGGTGGGAGTTGATAAAAAATATGAAAGAAAATTTGATGTTGAAATACAAACTAGTCTCAGATGCTCTGATAGATTAATGAGTTACGATCTGGATGAATTTTATTACAATATCCTGAAAGAGTTGAAAAAACTCGATAGAAAATAATGTTTATTATATGAAGTTTATAATTATATTAGCTGCGTTAATCATCCTTATAGTTGTAATTTTAATTCAAAGAAAAAGAAAAATGGGACAACTAACTGATGATTTTGAATTTGAAGAGGAGAGTGATGCCATTCATAAAAAAAATATTTGAACATAGCGCTGATTTAATTCGTCTAAATAATAATTTGGATTTTCAAGGTCCAACTGGGCCAATGGGACCACAAGGTCCACCAGGTATTAGCGCGAGCGAATTAACTGATATGAGAAATAAAATCAGTAGATTAGAGAATCTTTTAAATATTCTAATTGACGATCCAGAAAAAGCCAAATTAATAAAAAACATTGATCCATATGGTGAGGAAAATTGGCAATAAAAATTTAGAATTATTTTATACTGACGAATCATATAATATATCACCAGAAGCTTTTAGCGCCGTTATGCCTAAATTAAGTAGATCGGGACCGATAAGTGAACCATTTATTATTAGCACATCAGAAGATTTTAGAAAATTTTTTGGAGATCTATATATCAAAAAAAAATCCAAAAGAATATTCAACGAATTAGATCCTTACGGTGAAGAAGACTGGGAGGAATAATTACCATTTGTTCATTTCTCTTTCCCATTTCTCCTTTTTTCTATTACCAGTTAATTTTTTTTTCATAATCTTTTCTTTTCTTGAGAATATCATCTTGTCTTTTTTTAATAATTTCTTGTCTAAGCTCATTCGGAGATGGATCGCATTCACAGTATAAATTATAAAAAGGTAGGTTGTCTTTATTGGTAACTATTTCTTGATCGGCTATGTATTTATGGCCAAATTTATAATCGTTATTATCATATCCTAACCAATAAACATCATCATCTATTTCAAAATCTTTATTAAAAGCATATCTTGACATATCAGATTTATTCAGATATCCTATCCTATATCCTTTCATCTCCATATCTTCACAATGAGGTAATTTCTCTTTTTTGACACTGCCTCTAATTTTGACTATTTCGTTCAATTCTTGAAAACTTTTCAGATGATTCATAAAATTATATATTAATTTTTTATATTTTATAATTTTCATTATATTTGTATTATGATATACTTTACAGCAGATACTCACATATCACATAAGAATATTATAGAATTCTGTGGTAGACCTTTTAATGATGTTCATTCCATGAACAAGCATATCACAGAGTCATGGAATAAAATTGTTGGACCAGATGACGAAATTTATCATCTTGGGGATTTTTCATTTAGCATGACAAAAAAGAATGTCAGGCATGTTATGGGAATGTTAAATGGTAAGAAATATATTATCAAAGGAAATCACGATAGAACAAATATTCTTAATAATTTACAAAATTCTGGATTAATAGAGTGGTGGAAATATTGTCATGATTTTTATTATGACTATGATAATAAACAATATCATATAATTTTAAGTCACTATCCGCATTACCCAATTAAAGGGTCTAATGTTATCTGTTTATTCGGTCATATACATCAACACACTATTGTTGATAACATTAATGGAATTATGTTAAATGTTGGAGTGGATAATGTTGGATATGATCCAATATCAATAGTAAGTATTATAGAATACTATAAAAATAATATGAACTACCACTACACTAAAGATGTAGTGGTTTCTTGACGACCCTTCTTTTTAAACGCTTCAACGCCATTGCCTTAAAGGTCTTACACCAGCTTCACGTTCGTAAAATGCGGTCCCCGCAAATCGAACTCAAAAACGAGTTCTTGTTTTTATTTGTTTTTCTAGCATGCCCTTCTAGTTTTAACGCTTGGTTCTCGCAGTCTAGATCGGTACATTAA
>Ga0172369_10004777_pt1 | contig 17013 bp, 4 predicted proteins | sample LakKiv25m_FD_114539 | JGI IMG/M metagenome (GOLD analysis project Ga0172369, IMG submission 114539) | Freshwater microbial communities from Kabuno Bay, South-Kivu, Congo - kab_022012_11.25m | ecosystem: Environmental > Aquatic > Freshwater > Lake | place: Democratic Republic of the Congo...
TCCGGCCGCCGGCCTGCACGGGCGGGGAGACGACCATGAGGCGGATTTCCGGTTGGATGGCTCTGGCCGCGATCGTCGCGACGGGCGGCTGCGGCGCGGGCGTCGCGGACGACGAGACAATCTCCGGCGAGGAGTTCGTCTCGGAAGGCGACGCGCTGACGGCGGCGGAGAAAGCGCTCGTGGGCACGTGGAGCGGAACGAGCGGCGCGTACAGGAAGCTTGCGTTCACCTCGACGAAACGCTACACCGGCGAGCAGATCGTCTACTGCGTGCGCGCGCCCTGCCCGCCGGTCAAGGTGTCCGGCACATGGTCGCTGCCCTCCAGCGGCAAGCTGACGCTGGCGCAGTCCTCGCCGGGGCGCAGCACGTTCCGGTACGCCTACTCGATCAGCGGCGGCACGAAGCTCACGATCAAGGATCCCGCGGCGCACGGCCTCATCGTCGCCCGGCTGACCAAGGCGACCGGCAACGCGTGCGTAGCGGCGGGCGGCGTGTGCGCACCGCTCGTCGCCAACCCTTGCGGCTCGGGATACCACCCGGGCGACGCCCGGTCGTACCCCTGCGGGCCTTCGGGTGTACTCGGCGTGGCCTGCTGCCTGCCGAACTGACGCCGGTCCCGCGCCGGGCCCGGCGTGGGGAATCCTGCGACATCCGCGTTCTTGACCCCCTACGGCCCGAGTGTAGGATTCTCCCGGTGCTTCGCGTCGCCTTTGCGGAGACCTGACGGGGCTGCCGGCACGGGCCGGCAGGCGTTTACCCCGGGCCGCCCCGCCGGCCGCGGCTTCGGAGCCCGACATGCACAGACCCCGGCGCTTCCGTTGGGTCCGGATCTTCGCGGCGGGCCTCGTCGCGGCAGGGTGCGCCTCCGCCGCCGTCGGATACAGCCGCTGGCGCGACCTGGAGAACCGTGCGGAGCTGGCGCGGCTGATGGAGAAGCCCTCCGCCTCCGAGGAGGATCTGCGCCGAATCGCCGCGCTGGTGGCCTCGCGCGAACACGAGGAGGAGGAGTTCCAGCCGGGCGAAGGCGAGCGCGAGCAGGACGATCCGCTGCTGCGCCGGGCCGCCAACCGCCTGCGCTGGGGCAATCCGGGCGCCGACGCGCGCGCCGAGTGGTCGCGCATCGCCCGCGAGGAGGCGGTGCGGTGGGCGCACCTGATGCCGAGACCTCCCCGCAGTGCTGCCGATGCACGGCTGCGCTCGGCACCGCTTCCCGGCTCGCTGGCGCTGCCTTGGCTGAACGTCGGTCCGGCCGACTCCGTCACGGGCAGCTACGGCGGCAACGGCGTCGTCGACTCCGGGAGGCTCTGCGACATCCGCGTGAACCCGCTTTCGCCCGCCACGGTCTACCTCGCCTCGGCCGGCGGCGGCGTGTGGAAGACGCTCGACTTCGGCGCCTCGCCCTCGTGGTTTCCCGTCACGGACGGCCTCGGGAACCTCGCCCTGGGCGCCATGGACATGGACCCGGCCGATCCCGAAACGCTCTACATCGGAACCGGGGACCCCCACGGCGACAGCGGCGGGCAGGTACACAAGACCGAAGACGGAGGCCTGACATGGTCCGAGGGAGTCTCCCTGTCGGGCTCGTATGCGGGCGGATGGAGCCTGCCCAACGGCAATCTCGCGACGAACATCAGAAGCATCCGCGTGGACCCGTCCAATCGCTCCGTGGTGCTGGTCGGCGCGGACACCGCGCTCTTCCGGTCGGGCGACGCGGGTGCCTCGTTCTCGCTCCTAAGCCTGCCCAATCCCGGCACGGACACGATCTCGAAGGTGTGGAGCATCGTCTACACGGGAAGCGTCTCAGGGGTCAGCCGCTGGGCGGCGAGCGGCGAATACTGGAATTCCACCACCGGCGCGTGGACGGGCGACATCTGGACCAGCACGAATGCCGGGGCGACGTGGAGCTCGCGCGGGAGCGCGGGAGCGCTGCCCTTGAGCGACGCGTCGCGGATCACGCTCGGCGCGGGCACTCCCTCGGGCGGCCCGCCGTCTGCCGTGGTCTACGCCGTCGTCGCGGCCGCCGACGGGACGACGCAGGCAGGCATCTGGCGCTCGACGGATTCGGGCAATACGTTCGCGGTTGCGAGCGGCACCCTTTCCAATCCGACCCTGAACTGGGACTGCACGGACACGGACGTGGCGAGCGACCAGGCGGACTACAACCAGGCGGTCGCTGTGGACCCGGCGGACTCGAGCCGCGTGATCGTCGGCGGCACGCTGTGCGCGATCCGCACGAGAAACGGACTCGCTGCGAGCCCCGTCTGGGACAACGTGACGCACTGGTACGGAGGCTTCACGGCCTCGGGCGCCCTGCCCTACGTCCACGCCGACTGGCACACCGCGCTGATTGTCCGCTCGGGATCGACCTACCGCGTCTTCGCCGGGACCGACGGAGGCATCGCATATTCCGACAACGTCTTCAATCCGGATACCGTGACCGCGTCGACCGTTGCGTGGGTGCGGCCGTCGCGCGGCCTGGTCACCGCGCAGGAATACGCGGTGGCGTCCGGCGATCCGGTCACGGGAGACCCTTTCGTCGTTCTCGCCGGCGCGCAAGACAACGGAACTTCCATCCGCGATTCGCAGGCGAAGCCGACCGCCTTCGACCAGGTCGTCGGCGGCGACGGCATCGGGACGACCGTCGTGTCGGGAGGACGGCCGGCGACCACGATCTACTGGGCTTCGAGCCAGTACAAGACCCATTACTGCAATCCCGACGCGGCGACCGGCAAATGCCACTACGGCTGGACGCAGCTTCTGCCGACGCTTTCCTGCTCCGGCGACTCGATGCCTTTCCTCGTCTCGTACGCCGCCGTGCCCACGGCGACCTCCGCGCCCACCGCGCTCACGGCCTCGAGCCGGCAGGTCTTCCGCATCGCGGGCGACCCGGCGTCCGGCCCGCGATGGACCGCGGTGAGTCCGTGCTCCGCGGCCACGCTCTCGCAGGTCGTCGCCTCGCCGACCGTCGATGGACTCTACGGCGCGGCCGTTTCGGGAGCGAAGTTCTGGGTCACGAGCAACTGCACCGCGGGCACCACCTCGTGTACCTGGACACAGACCGCGACCCTTGCCTCCAACGTGAACCCGCTCGGAGGCATCTCCTGCGACGAGACGGCCACCTATGCGTCGAGCATTGCGTTCCCTCCGTCGACGCCTTCCGGAAAGAACCCCGGCGACGTCTTCGTGGCCGCAAGCGTCGGCGCGTACAACGCATGCGGCAGCGGAGACACCCTCGTTTCCGCCTCTCTCGGGCACCTTTTCGTCACGACCGACCGCGGCGCGACGTGGACGCCTCTTCACGGCAACGGCACCGGATTCGACCTTCCGAACGTGCCGATCGACGTGGTCCGATACGACCCGAACGATTCTGCAAACAACACCCTCTACGTGGGGACGAACCTCGGCATGTACGCGACGCTGGACGGCGGACTGACCTGGCGCCGTCTCGGGGCGGCGATGCCGATGGCCAAGGTCACGGACCTCTTCGTCGGCCGGGCGGGAAACCTCCTGCGCGCAAGCACCTACGGACGCGGCATCTGGGAATTCCATCCCAGGAATATATCGACCGCGGCGGGCACGGGCGACCTCGACGGCAACGGACAGATCGACGCCGCGGACTTGCTCGGACTCGCCGCACGCCTGGGGACGCAGCCGGGCAATTCGTCGGAACCATTCTACGATTTCGCCGCCAATCTCGGGGGGACCTCGACCGTCGAGGAAAGCGATCTTTCGGCGCTGACGGCGAAGTTCGGAGGTGCGCCGTGAGGACCGCGACGCGCCCCGGTCCGGGACTCGTGCGTGCCACGGCAGCGCTGCTGTGCTGCGCCGCGGCGCATGCCGGCTGCAGCGCCCCGGGCCCGGGGAAACTCCGATTCGCCGCGCCTCCGGGCGACGCGATTGCCGGCCAGCCCGTTTCCGTCCGCGTGCTGCTGCTCGACGAGGAAGGCGTCGCGAACAAGGATTTCGGCGGCTCCGCGACCATCCGACTTCAGAAGAACCCCTCCGGGGACGAGCTCGACGGCAGGCTTTCGGTTTCCGTTTCCGGCGGAGCCGCGGTCTTCGAGGGATTGACCCTGCACAAGGCGGCGTCCGGATACACGTTCTTCGTCCAGGCCCCCGGATTCGCGCCCGCGGAGACTCCGCCCTTCGCGGTGAAGGCGGCCGCCGCGAGCACCATCCGATTCTCGACGCAACCTTCCGACGTGGCGGCGGGAACCGCGATGACCCCGCCGGTCCGCGTTTCCGCGTCGGACGCATTCGGCAACGTCGCCGCCGACTGGGTGTCGGCTGTGGCTCTTGCGGTGAAACCGTCCGACGGCGGTTTGCTCGGCAATACGAGCGTCTATCCCGTCGACGGCGTCGCGACGTTCGACGCGATATCGCTGCGCAAACCCGGTGCAGGCTACTCCCTGCACGCGACCTCGGAATCGCTCGCAGCGGACAGCCGCCCGTTTTCGGTGCTGCCCGGTGCGCCGGCGAGGCTCGTCTTCGTGCAGCAGCCTTCGGACATCGTGGCGGGCGTTCCGTTTTCGCCCGCCGTTTCGCTCGCCCTCGAGGATGCCTTCGGCAATCCGGCAACGAGTTCGACGGCATCCGTCACGATCGAGGCCCGCAGGGATGACGCCTCGGCGCCCGTCCTCGGAACGGCCGTGCAGGCCGCCGTCGGCGGCGTCGCGACCTTCGACGACGCAAGCGTCGGGAAGGCAGGCAACGGCTGGACCTTGACTGCGTCCTCGCCCGGCGTCGAAGGCGCGACCAGCGAGGCCTTCAACGTGGCACGCGGTCCCGCGGCAGCCCTCGCATTCACGCGGCAGCCGCAATCGGCCGAGGCGGGAGACACGTTCTCCGTCGCCGTGTCCGTCGTCGACGCCACCGGCAATCCCGTCGAGGATGCTTCCGATCGAATCGGCCTGTGGGTCCTTCCCTACGGCTCGGGGGCAACGCTGCTGGGCACCGTCACGCGGACGGCCGCCGCGGGCGTCGCGGTCTTCGACGATCTGTCGCTGCGCAAGTCCGGCAGGGGATATGCGCTCGCGGCCTACGGCGCAGGCCTGCGCGGCGCGACGTCCTCGGAATTCGACGTGTTGCCCGGTCCGGCCGCGCAGCTCGCCTTCGCGCAACAGCCGGGGGACGCCGTCGCGGGCGTCGCCGTGTCACCCGCGGTGCGCGTGGTGGTGCAGGATCGCTTCGGAAACCCCGTACCGCAGTCGTCGGCCGTCGTCGCAGTGTCGGCGGAAGGCGGCAGTCCCGGAGCGCTGCGGGGCACCCTATCGGCGCGGGCCGCGGACGGCGTGGCCGTCTTCGGGGACCTGGAATTGCGCGTCGCGGGCGCCGGGTGGACGCTGCTGGCGCAGTCGCCCGGCCTGGCGGCGGCCCGCAGCGCCGCGTTTGCCGTGCATCCCGCCCTACCGGCGGAGCTTTCCTTCGCAACCCAGCCGCCCGCGTCCACGGCGGGCCGGGCGATGTCGCCGGCTCCGTCTGTCGCCGTCCTCGACGCGTTCGGCAACCGCGTCGTGGACTCCGCAATGTCGATTTCCCTGTCGTTGAAGCCGGGCGCGGCCGCCGCGACCCTTCTCGGCACCGCGACCCGGCCCGTGGCCGGCGGAATCGCGTCGTTCGGCGACCTGCGGCTGGAACGGGCCGGCGCAGGGTACGTGCTCGTCGCGGCGGCCCCGAATCTGCCGCAAATCACGAGCGATCCGTTCGCCGTCGCCCCTGCCGCGGGCTCGCAGCTTGCCTTCCGCGTGCCACCCTCCGACACCCTGGCCGGTGTCGCGCCGAGCCCTGCGGTTGCGGTGGCGGTGCTCGACCCTTACGGCAACACCGCGGATTCGTCGGCGCGCATATCCTTGCGCGAGAAGTCGGGTGCGTCGCTCTTCGGCGCCTCCGCGGCGGTCGCGTCTTCCGGTGTCGCCGTCTTCGGCGACCTGAACCTCCGGAGGGCCGGGACCGGGTACGTGCTCATGGCCTCCGCTGTCGGACTGGCGGAGGGTTCCAGTCCGCCGTTCGACGTCGCCGCGGCGGCCCCGGCGAAGCTCTCGTTCGCCGTCGAACCTTCGGATGCCGCGGCCGGCGAGCCTCTGGATCCGCCGCCGGCCGTCCTCGTCCTCGACGCTTTCGAAAACCCTGCAAGAGGCTCCCATGTCGGCGTCTCGATATCGATCGCGTCCGCCCCCGAGGGCGCCGCGCTTTTCGGGACGACGACGCGTTCTTCCGCCGCGGCGGTCGCCGCTTTCGACGGCGTCTCCGTGCGTCGCGCCGGCACGTTCTCGCTGCTCGCCGCGAGCGGATCGCTCGTCTCCGCGACCAGCCGCGCCTTCCGAATCCGTCCGGCCGCACCGCGCGCGCTCGCGTTCGTCGCGTCGCCTGCCGACAGCGCTGCCGGGCAGCCATTCGACCCGCCCGTCGTCGTCGCGGTCAGGGACGCCTACGGCAACACCGTCGACTCGAGTGCACAGGTATCGCTCTCGGTCGGCACGGGACCGGAGGGAGCATCGCTGTCAGGCACCGCCGTCCGGACGGCCACCTCCGGTCTGGCTTCCTTCGACGACGTATCCCTGCGCAAGGCAGGCTCCTGCACTTTCAAGGCAACCGCGGCGTCGCTCGCACCCGCGGCAAGCGCCGCGTTCCTCGTGTCCCCGGGGCCCGCAGCCGCCCTGGCATTCGCGGTGCAACCGACCGACACAATCGCAGGCAATGCCATCGCACCGACCGTGACCGTCGAAGTGCAGGATGCGTTCGGCAACCGCGTGGACGCCTCGACCGCCGAGATCGCCGTCGGCGCGGGCCTGAGCTTCCCGGGCACGGATGTCTTGGGTTCGCGACTGCGCTCTGCCGTTGCAGGCACGGCGGCGTTCGACGATCTCGTGGTGCGCAAGGCCGGAACCTGCGCGTTGAGGGCCGCAAGCGAAGGCCTGATGCCTGCCACGAGCGTCTCCTTCGAGGTTTCGGCGGCGGCGCCCGCCGCGCTGGCATTCGCGGTCGCTCCCGCCGACTCCGTCGCGGGGACGGTGCTTGCCCCATCGGTCGTCGTCGCAATCCAGGACGAATTCGGGAACACGACGCCCGATTCCGTCGCGAGCGTGGACCTTGCGCTGGAGTCGGACCCATCGGTAGCGGTTCTGCTGGGCACCCGCACACGCGAGGCCGCGGCCGGAATCGCTGTATTCAACGACCTTTCCATCGAGAAGTCCGGATCGTACCGCCTGCGAGCCGTCGAAGGCACCCTCTCCGGTGCATTGAGCGGACCTTTCCTCGTCGCCCCCGCGCCCGCCGAGGGGATGGCATTCGACGTTCAGCCCTCCGACACCGTCGCCGGTGCATCTCTTTCGCCCGGCGTCCGCGTCAGCATCCGCGACGCGTTCGGAAACCTCGCGGACGCCGCATTCGACGTGTCCTTGTCTCTCGACTCCGTTGAGGGCGCCACACTGCTGGGCACGACCACGGTTGCCGCGGTCGGGGGCATTGCGGAGTTCTACGACCTCTCCGTCCGCAAAGCCGGCGCCTATGCCCTTTCGGCTTCCGCGGCGGAGCTTCCAACGGTCTCCAGCCGGACGTTCGCCGTCGTCGCGGGGCCGCCCGCCGCACTCGCCTTCGCAGTCCAGCCGTCCTCCACCCCGGCCGGTTCCGCGATATCCCCGTCGGTGACCGTCGTCGTGCGCGATGCCTTCGCAAACACCGTTTCGGACTCGGCCGCCGTCCTTGTGCTATCGCTCGCCTCGAACCCGGCCGGCGGGAGCCTGACTGGCACGACGAGTCGTGCCTCGGTTTCCGGCGTCGCGCAATTCGACGACATCTCCGTCCGGAAAGCCGGCTCCTATTCGATCGGCGTCTCTGGCGGCGGCCTCCCGTCCGCCACGAGCGACACTTTCACGATTTCGCCGGCGGCGGCCGCCGTGCTCGCATTCGCGACCGTTCCTTCCGATACCGTCGCGGGCTCCGTCCTTTCCCCGACCCCGGTGGTCGAGGTGCGCGATGCCTACGGCAACCGGACGGAATCGACCGCGTCCGTCGCGATTGCCTTCGCCTCCGATTCCGGGGGTGCGACTCTTCTCGGCACGACGAACCGCACGGCCGAGGCCGGGGCAGCCGCATTCGACGACCTTTCGATACGCAAGGCAGGCACGTATTCCCTGGCCGCGTCCGGCGGTTCATTGGCCGCCGCGACAAGCCCCGCCTTCGGCGTTTCCGCCGCATCGCCCGAGGCGCTCGCATTCGTCGCCCAGCCCGCCGACCTCGTGGCCGGAGCCGTGCTTTCTCCCGCCGTGACCGTGGCCGTGCGCGATGCCTACGGCAACACCTCCATTCCCTCGACTGCGTCGGTCGCTCTCACCCTGGCCCCCTGCCCCAATGGTGCGGCACTGCTAGGCACGTCGACCCGTGCGGCCGTTGCAGGCATCGCGACGTTCTCCGACCTCTCGCTTCGCAAGGCGGGGGGATGCTCCCTCAATGCCACGAGCGGGACCTTGGCGCCGGCCACGAGCGCCTCGTTCCAGGTGTCTCCCGCGTCCGCCACGAGCCTTTCGTTCGCCGCGCAGCCCACCTCGACGATTGCAGGCAGCGTGCTCGCGCCCGCCGTCGCGGTGTCGGTCGTCGATCCGTGGGGCAACGTCGTGCCGGCTCCCGGCATCACGATCACGCTGGATTTCAGCTCGAATACGACCGGAGCGGTCCTCGTCGGCACGACCGCGCGGGCGGCGGTCGGAGGCACCGCCACCTTCGACGACCTCGCCGTCCGCAAAGCCGGCAGCTATTCCGTGCGCGCAGCGGGAGGCAGCCTCGCCAGCGTCGAGAGCCTTCCGTTCGCAATCGCCCCCGGACCTGCGAGCGCCCTGGCTTTCCGTTCCCAGCCGACGGGCGCCGTCGCCGGGACGACGCTTTCTCCCGCGGTTTCCGTTGCCGTTGTCGACTCGTTCGGAAACACCGTTGCCGCCTCCACGGCCGAAATCGGCCTCGCGATATCGTCCGGACCCGCCGCCGGCACGCTTCTGGGAACCGCGACCTGCGCCGCCGTGGCAGGCGTCGCCTCCTTCGACGCACTGTCGATTCGCAGGACCGGCACCTACGTCCTTGCGACGACGAGCGAGGGATTGACTCCGGCCACGGGCACCGCGTTCTCCGTGGCGCCGGCCGCTCCCACTGCGCTCGCGTTCACAGCGCAGCCGGCCGACGTCGCGGCCGGGGCGACCATCCCCGCCGTCGCCGTTTCGGTGCTCGACCCCTGGGGCAACACCGTCGCCGGCTCAACGGCCGCGGTGTCGCTATCCATCGGCGCCGGCCCATCGGGTGCGCTCCTGCTTGGCACGACGACGAGGACCGCCGTCTCCGGCACCGCGGGATTCGACGACCTCGCGATTCGCAAGGCAGGGACCTGCGACTTGAGAGCATCGAGCGGATCGCTTTCCGCCGCAACCAGCGCCGCTTTCCTCGTCTCGCCGGCGGCCGCGAGCGTGCTCGCCTTCCGGGTGCAACCCGGCGCCGCCATCGCCGGAGCGGTCTTCGCCCCCGCACCCGTCGTCGCCCTGCAGGATGCCTGGGGCAATCTGGTCCCCGACTCCGGGACGAGCATCGCGCTTTCGCTTGCATCCCCCGCCGACGGAGCGGTTCTGCTCGGCACGACGGCGCAGGCAACCGTGGACGGACTCGCCGCGTTCGACGACCTGGAGCTCCGCAGGACGGGATCCTATGCGCTCGAGGCGACCGCGGGCGAAATCGGACCGAAGACGAGCGCGATGTTCGTCGTGTCGTCCGCGCCGGCCGATGCCCTCGCCTTCGACACGCAACCGGCCGGCGCCGTCGCCGGAGCCACAATCACACCCGCCGTGGCGGTTTCCGTTCGCGACGTCTGGGGCAACATCGTCGCGGACTCCGCCGCGACCGTCGAGCTGTCGCTCGACACTTCCCAGGCAGTTGCGCTTCTGGGAACGACCTCGCGCGCCGCCTCGGGCGGCACGGCGTCGTTCGCGGATCTCTCCGTGCGGACGGCCGGAACCTATTCCCTCGCCGCGACCAGCGGAACGCTGATTCCGGCCGCCGGAACCCGGTTCGACGTCGTGCCGGGCGCCGCGAGCACACTTGCGTTCACAATCCAGGCAACCGATGCCGTCGCCGGCGCAGTCGTCGCACCCGCGGTCGAAGTCGCGGTCAAGGATGCCTGGGGCAACACCGCGACGTCCTCGTCGGCGACCGTGGCGCTTTCGATCGCGTCCGGCCCCGTCGGCGCGACCCTGTTCGGCACGGTATCCAGGACGGCCTCGGGCGGCCTTGCGGCGTTCGGCGACCTCTCGCTGAAGAAGGCCGGAACCTACTCGCTGCGCGCCACGAGCGTCGCCCTGGCGGCGGCGGCAGGCAACTCCTTCGCGATTGCTCCCGCATCGGCCTCGTCGCTGGTGTTTGCGTCGCAACCTGCCAATGCGACGGCCGGGACCGTTCTTTCGCCCGCGGTTTCCGTTGCCGTCCTGGATTCCTACGGCAACCGGGTGACGGGAGCGACCGATTCAATCACCCTTTCGTTCGCCTCGAATCCGACCGAGGCGCCGCTGCTCGGGACCGCGACGCGCGCGGCGGCTGCCGGTCTCGCGACCTTCGACGACGTATCCATCCGCAAGGTCGGAACGTTCACCCTCCGCGCCTCGGCAGCGGATCTTCTCGCCGCCACGAGCGCCGGTTTCGCCATATCGCCTGCCGCTGCGTCGGCCCTCGCATTCACCACGCAACCCGCCGCAGTGACCGCGGGCTCCACGCTCGCCCCGGCCGTCGTCGTCGCCGTGCTCGACTCCTACGGCAACACGGTCACGGGATCGTCGGCTCCGGTTGCGATCTCCATCGGCTCGGGCCCCTCGGGAGCGACACTGCTGGGCACGGCCTCCCGATCCGCCTCGGGCGGGGTCGCCACCTTCAACGATCTCTCCCTGCGCAAGGCGGGAACGTTCACGCTCGCGGCCGCGAGCGGAAGCCTCGCCGCGGCCACGAGCGCACCCTTCGAGGTTTCGCCGGCCTCCGGTGCGCTTGCCTTCACCGTCCAGCCTTCCACGACCGCTGCGGGAACCGCGCTTGCCCCCGTCGTCGTCGCGGTGCAGGACACGTACGGCAATCTCCTCGCGGACTCCACGGCGAGTGTCACACTCGTATTCACGTCCAATTCCGGCGGCGCGACGCTCCTCGGCACGACGACGCGCTCGGCCGTCGGTGGACTTGCGGCCTTCAACGACCTTTCGATCCAGAAGACCGGCAGCTATTCCTTCACGGCGACAAGCCTGGCCTTCTCCAGCGCCGCGAGCGGAACGTTCCAGGTCACCGCCGCCGAGCCCGCGTCGCTCGCGTTCTCCGTGCAACCGGCGGCGGCCTCCGCCGGGGCGACGTTCGCACCCTCCGTTGGCGTTGCCGTGCTCGACACCTACGGCAACCTCGTGTCCGATTCCACAGCACCCGTCGCCCTGTCTTTCGCCTCGAATCCGACCGGGGCCACGCTTCTCGGCACGGTTTCGAAATCTGCCGTCAACGGGACGGCGGTGTTCGCCGACCTTTCCATCCGCGTTGCGGGAACGTATTCCCTGGCTGCGTCGAGCGGCATTCTCGCGACCCCGACGAGCAGCCCGTTCGTGGTTTCCGCGGCGGCCGCGAGCGCTCTTGCCATCCTCTCGCAGACGGCCGACGCCGTGGCCGGGGCGACGCTCGCGCCGCTCTCCGTCGCCGTCCAGGATGCGTACGGAAACACCGTTGCCTCCTCGACTGCTTCGATTGCGGCGACGTTCGCGTCCGCCCCGCCCGGCGCCGCCCTTCTCGGAACCGCGACGAAAGCGGCCTCGGGAGGTCTCGCGTCGTTCAACGATCTTTCCGTCCGTGTGGCAGGCTCCTATTCGCTGCGGGTCGCGAGCGGCTCCCTGGCCGCGGCGACGGGCGCCGTCTTCGCGGTTTCGCCGGCCGCCCCGAGTACACTGGCCTTCACTTCGCAGCCGGCAGGCACGACCGCAGGAGCCTCGCTGTCGCCGGCGGTCGCGGTCGCCGTCCGGGATGCCTTCGGCAATACCGTCGTCTCGTCCGATGCCGCGATATCCCTGTCGCTTGGCTCCAATCCCACCGGCGCGACCCTGGCCGGCACGACGGCGCGGCAGGCTTCCGCGGGCATCGCGACCTTCGACGACGTGTCCGTCCGCAAGACGGGCACCTACACGCTCGTGGCGTCGAGCGGGGCGTCGACCGCCGCGACCAGTGCCTCCTTCGCGATTTCGCCCGCGGCCGCGAGCGCGCTGGCATTCACGGTCCAGCCGGCCGACTGCGTGGCCGGCGCGACCCTTGCGCCGGCCGTGGCGGTCGCGGTGCAGGATGCCTGGGGAAACACGGTTGCCTCCTCGACGGCAGGCATCGCGCTCGCCTTCGCGACAAACCCCACCGGAGCGTCGCTGCTGGGCACCACGTCGCACGTTGCCGCCGGAGGCGTGGCTCTGTTCGGCGATTTGTCGATCCGCAAGGCAGGCACCTACAGTTTCTCGGCGAGCAGCGGATCGCTGAGTGCGGCCACGAGCGCTTCCTTCACGGTTTCACCGGGAAGCGGATTCCTCGTCTTCTCCGTGCAGCCATCCGATTCCGTCGCGGGAGCGATGCTGTCCCCGTCGGTCGTGGTCGCGGTGCAGGACGGTTTCGGCAACGTCCTCACGACGTCCGCCGCGAACGTCACGGTCGCGCTCGGCTCCAATCCGGCGGGCGCGACGCTACTCGGTTCGACGACGCGCACCGCGTCGGCGGGAATAGCCGTATTCAACGACCTGAACCTTCAGAAGACCGGCGCGTTCACTCTGACCGCGGCAAGCCCGCCGCTGGCGGGGGCCACGAGCACGTCTTTCGCCGTCACGCCTGCGCCCGCCGCTTCGCTCTCGTTCTCGGCGCAGCCCTCCGCGACGGTCGCGGGAGCGCTCTTCTCGCCGTCGGTCGCCGTGGAGGTGCTCGACTCCTTCGGCAACCGCGCCACGGGGTCCACCGCGTCGATTGCCCTTTCTTTCGCCTCGAATCCGACCGGCGCGACGCTTCTCGGCACCGTCACCCGCACGGCCGCCGCGGGACTCGCGACCTTCTCGGATCTCTCGATCCGGAAGACGGGCACATACAGCCTCGGGGCGACGAGCGGATCTCTGGGTGCCGCCACAAGCAATTCCTTCTCGATATCGACAGGAGCGACTGCGGCCCTTGCCTTCACGGGGCAGCCGCAGGATGCCTCCGCCGGAGCGACCCTTTCCCCCGTTTCGGTCTCCGTGCAGGATGCCTGGGCCAATACCGTGCCCGGCTCCGCCGCAGCGGTCGTGCTCGCACTCGACTCGTGCCCATCGGGAGCCGTGCTGCTGGGCACGACGACGCGCAATGCCTCGGCAGGCATCGCGGCATTCGGCGACCTTTCCGTCCGGAAGGCAGGCGCCTGCACTCTGCGCGCGACGAGCGGCACCCTCGCCGCGGCTACCAGCAGCGCTTTCACGATATCGGCGGCGGCCCCGGCCGCGCTCGGATTCACCGTGCAGCCCTCCGGCACAGGAGCAGGCTCCACGATCGCCCCGGCGGTTTCGATTCTGGATTCCTATGGCAACACCGCGACCACTTCGACGGCATTGGTGTCCGTTGCTATTTCGTCCGGCCCGGTCGGCGCGACCCTTCTCGGCACAAGCGTGCGGGGCGCGGTCGCCGGCGTGGCCGCGTTCGACAACCTCTCGCTGCGCAAGGCAGGCACGTACGTGCTGGGCGCGTCGAGCGGCTCGCTTGCCTCGGCAAACAGCAGCACCTTCATTGTTTCACCCGCCGCAGCGACGACCCTCTCGTTCACCGTGCAGCCATCGGCGACGACCGCGGGTTCGATTCTTTCGCCGGCCCCGGCCGTGGCGGTTCTCGACGACTACGGCAACACGGTGACCGGCTCGTCCGCGTCGATCACGCTTGGATTCGCCTCGAATCCGACCGGCGCCACCCTCTCCGGGACGGCAGCGAAGAATGCTTCCGCCGGCGTTGCGACCTTCACCGACATATCGGTCCAGAAGGCGGGAACATATACCCTCTCGGCTACATCCGGTTCCCTTGCCGCGTCGACAAGCGCCTCGTTTACGGTCGCCCCCGCGACCGGCGTGCTGGCCTTTGCCGTCCAACCCTCCTCCGCGACGGCCGGGGCTGCGACTTCACCTGCCGTCGTCGTGGCCGTGCAGGATTCCTTCGGCAACGTCGTGACGAGTTCGAGCGCGGCGATCACGCTGGTATTCGGCTCGAATCCGACGGACGCGACGCTTCTCGGGACGACGACGCAGACGGCCGTGTCAGGCATCGCGACGTTCCCCGACATTTCGATTCAGAAGACAGGAACCTACACATTGCGGGCAACCAGCGGCACGCTGACTGCGACGACGAGCGGCTCGTTCGCGATATCGCCGGCCTCGGCCGATCGGCTTGCCTTCGCCACGCAGCCGTCGGCTGCATCCGCGGGCGCAACCATTTCTCCGGCCGTGACCGTTGCGGTTCAGGATGCCTACGGCAATCCGGTCACGAGCTCGACCGCGAGCGTGGCACTCGCGCTCGCGTCGAACCCGGGCGGGGCGACGCTCCTCGGCACGGTGACTCGGAACGCCGTCGCCGGAGTGGCCACCTTCAACGATCTCTCGATTCGGAAGTCGGGCACGTGTTCCCTCGGCGCCACGAGCGGAACGCTTGCCGCGGCGACAAGCGCGTCATTCTCCGTTTCCGCCGGCACGGCGGTCGCACTCGGTTTCACGGTCCAGCCCGCGTCGATCGTTGCCGGAGCAACTCTCTCGCCCGCGGTTGTTGTCGCCGTGCAGGACACCTACGGCAACACGGTCACCGGCTCGACCGCGTCGCTTTCCCTTGGATTCGGGGCGAATCCCTCCGGTGCAACGCTCCTGGGAACCGTCGTGCGAACCGCCGTCTCCGGGACCGCGACCTTCGACGATCTGCGGATCCAGAGAGCAGGCTCCGGGTACGCGTTCGCCGCGAGTTCTTCAGGACTCGGCTCCGCGGCCAGCAACGCCTTCAACGTGAATCCCGGCACGGCGACCAGCCTTCGATTCCTCGTCCAGCCGGGCACCTGCAGCCCGAACGCGCCGATCTCGCCGGCACTCCAGGTCGCCGCGATCGACTCCTTCGGGAACACCTCGCCCTTGTCCGGCGCACAGGTGACCATGACGATTGCAACGGGCCCCTCGGGAGCGCACCTGGGAGGTACACTCGTCCAGACGCCTGCGGGCGGCATTGCCTCGTTCCCCGATCTGGTGCTCGATCTGCGCGGGGCGTACACGCTGTCGGCGAGTGCGACGCTCCTGGGATCGGTCGCGAGCAGCACCTTCAGCGTGGGGGCGGCGTCGCTCGTCTACACTAATCCCTCCGCGGGCTCGGCGTCGATCGCGCTGCAGAAGAACGCCGCGAGCACGGCGACGACCGTCGTGCTGGACCTGGTGACGCTGCGTACGGTGAGCGGCTACGGCATAGGGTTCGGGCTCCCCTTGGATGCAGCGAAAGTGCAGGCGGGTACTCCCCTGATGGTGGCCGGAACGGCATTGTCGGCCGGCACAGGCACGCAGGCGGCGGCCGCCGCCCTGCCTTCCTCCGGTCCGCTCGCGGGCGTTCTCGTCGCGGCGCAGAGCCAGAAGGCGGCCGGAGGCGGCGCCGTCGCGACGGATACTTCGGTCGGCGCGGGAGTCGTCCTCTTCACGCTGCGTCTGGACGTGTCGCCGTATGCCTCGGCAGGCAACGTGTTCGACGGAGCGTCGATTCAGTCGAACCAGAAGTTCAACGCGTTTCTGCGCGACAGGCAGGGCAACAACACGGTTTCCGCGGGCGGGTTCGCCATCGGGAAACTGGACGTGCAGGTGCAGTAGAGCGACAGCCCCCTGCCGCACACCATGCGCACGGCGCTATCTTCGCTCGACGGTGCAGATCGCGTCCGGGTGCTTCATGCGCAGCAGAAGGCTTTCCAGCACCCGGAACGGGTGATTGAGATTCTCCGGCCCCAGATACGCGACCGACAGGTCCAGCGCGACCGCCAGGTCGAGGTTCTCCCGACCGGTCGACACGACGACGGCCAGTTCGCCCTTGAGCAGATTCGAACGGTACACGCCGGAGGGCGCAAGCTGGCGGACGGTCTCGATTTCGAGCACGCCCGTCTTCTCGTACACCCGGTGCAGGTGCGCGAAGAGGCGCGGCGAGCAGACAAGCGCGTACGGCCCGTAATGCCCGTTGGAAATCAACTGCTCGGTCGCCTCCACGACATTGGCATAGCCGTTGCCTGCCTGGCTCCAGTCGTGCAGGCCCACCACGGCGCGTCCGGTGGCGTTCATCAGGCCTTCGTGCCCGAGCTTCGGATCGCCGAAGAGCACCAGCGAGTCCTCGGCCTGGGCGCAGAAGGCCGCCGCGCCCGCGGCCGCCGACACGTCCAGCGGAAGGTTGTGCGCATGCACCGCCTCCACGTCGCGCCAGTGCAGCAGGAAGTCCTTGAAGATGAGCGGAATCGTCTTGAAAACGCGCCGATCCGCGAACACGGGAGGGCTGCCCCCCTCGCCGACCAGGTCGACGCGCCCCGCGGACGCCCCTGCGAATTCGTCGGAGGCGACCGTCTGCACGCCCGCGCCAAGCGGACCGTACACGTCGATGAACCGACGCCCCACCAGGGCGCGCCGGGCCACCTCCACCACGGTGTCGGTGAGTTTCTTCCAGTCGTCCGGCCGCAGCGGATTCTCTCCCGTGCTGGGCAGCGCCTGCATGACAGCCTCCGTCGCGTCGCGCGGACGACACGCCGCCCGGGTGCGACGCAGGGAAGTTTCGGTGCCCCGGGCCGGGGAGCAAGCGCTGCGGTCCATTGCCTGCCTGCCGACGATTCGCAAGGCACCCGCGGATGTCCGGCATTCAATAGGGTGCAGCTCACGCCAGATCCGGCTCGTCGTGCGGACCGGCCGGCCGCCCTCACCCCCGACCCCTCTCCACACGGGCCACAACCGCACTGCCCCTTTCGATCGCACAGCGGCCCGGTGGAGA
>Ga0172369_10004778_pt1 | contig 17010 bp, 18 predicted proteins | sample LakKiv25m_FD_114539 | JGI IMG/M metagenome (GOLD analysis project Ga0172369, IMG submission 114539) | Freshwater microbial communities from Kabuno Bay, South-Kivu, Congo - kab_022012_11.25m | ecosystem: Environmental > Aquatic > Freshwater > Lake | place: Democratic Republic of the Congo...
CCCGGCGTTGTCCACCTGATATTTTGGGGGCTCAATCGTGGAACCTCGCCCGTAGTAGGGGGTAGGAGGTTCGCATGAAGACGCCTATCCAGTTCCTTTTCGTTCTCGCCCTTGTTCTCGTTGGGGGTTGTGCCCAGCCCGCCCCCCCGAGTGTGGGCTATACCGTCTCTTGGGGGGACGAGGAGACAACCCCTTCCCGGCGGTCGTTCGACGCCGGTTCGGATTCCTACACCGACCAGGACTTCGGGGCGGATCTGGGGTCACCGGATGCGCCCGATGGTCTGACGGATCAGGATCTCGGGTTGGATACCCTGCCAGGGGATGTTCAGGTGCCCCCCGAGGACCTGGGGGACCCGGATTCGGCGACCCTTCCTACCGATGCCGGTCAGGATTCCGGGTCACCCCTGCCAAGCGATGCGGATGCAGGGGACGCGGGTCCTGACGTGGACCCTCTCACGGTCCCTTGCCCCAATGGCCCAGGCAACCCTTGTCCCAAGGGTTACACCTGTGGCTATGGGGGGAAGGCGACCTTCTGCAAGGCAAATTGCGGGTACGCTGGAGGGAAGGTCTGTCCCGATGGGGTTCCCTGCAACCCTCCAACCGGAACGAAGCCTGGGTTGTGCGGGGAGTGCGAGGTCCATAGCCACTGCGGTGCGGGGAAGGCTTGTGTCGAGCACGTCTGCTTGACCATCCCGGAAAACCCCTCGGAGATCCCATGTGACTGGGGTGGCGGGTGGGTCTGTCCGAAGGGTTACAACTGCGGGGAAGGGCCGTTCTGTATGCCCGAGTGCGGTGAGCTGGTCCCAGGCATCAAGCAAATCTGCCCCCCGAACCATCCTGTCTGCAAGCCTGGGATCATGGGCAACCCTTCCGTGTGCGTGGAGTGCATGGGGGATACGGACTGCAAGGACGGGAAGGTCTGCACGATGGAGCACTACTGCATCAAGAAGCCTGCCTGAAGTCTCACGGGTATGATGGGATCACGATGGTGGTCCCTTGCCCAGTAGCACATCACAACTGGTAACCCCCCTGGGGATCTATGCCAACGCCTTCCGGGTGGGTTCATCCCCGAGCCCGGATGACTGCTTGTTGGAGTTCCTGTTGTACTCCAAGTCAGAGGGTGTGGCTCAGGTAGTGGGTAGGGTACAAGTGAAGAAGGTTCTCCTCCCGAGGATTCGGGACCGGATCACCGAAGTTCTTCATGGCAGTCCAGATGACTAGCCCGATGACCCCGAAGCAAAACTCCAGGTTCCGGGGTACGGTCGCGAGGGGTTGTCAACCCTTCGCGGGAGGAAAATGCAGATGAGTCCAATGCAGTTTGATCGTGGTCAGTTCAGGCCCTTCCGGGCGACCAACAAGATCCATCTAGGGCAGTATGGCCTGGACATCCCTCTGGACAGCGAGTTCCTGTTCGATGGGTCTGTCGTCCGTTACGGGGGGAAGGAGTACGACGTGCCCCAGCTTCGGGGTGTTGTCGGGACCTGGATCGTCCCAGCGGCGGACACCACGACGCAGTACCGGAGTCGTCCTGCGGGGGTCCAGGTTCGAGCGGCAACCCCCGAGGGCGAGAACCGTGGGGCGAGCTTCTCGATGGGGCAGGCTTCCGAAGAGGAAGCTGTGGTTGGCACGATGGACAACGCCCAGGCGATCCGCAAGGCGTCCCATGTCGATGCGTCCCAGGTAGCGGCTCTTCGGCAGAACCAGAGGGCAGCCGCCCAGAGCCGGGCCGCAGCCTCCTGGGAGTCCAACCCTGAGGCCCCCCCGCCGGAAAATGCGTCGGATGTGGACCCCGAGGCAGAAGCGGCTCTCATGCCTACGGAGCAGTACACCCGAGCACAGCCCCTCCTTCAGCCGGGAACCACGGTGGCGTCCCCTGTGGAGATGGAGGCTGTCGCCCGAGCCAACGCCATCAATCAGGAGATCATCGCCCGCAAGGCGGCGGAACTAGAGCAGGCCGATCCTCGCAAGACCCGGGATCAGATGGGGGGCACGAGGCACGACTCCCTGGAAGGACAGACCCGTGTGGGTGGCGGCAAGTACGGTCTCATCCGGGATGAGCAGGACGATGGCGTCCCTGTCGGGAACTACAGGTTCAGCTCGGGAGCCACGGTTGGGGCTGCCGAGGACACCCGTCGAGCTGCCAAGGCGACGGACGTGTCTCGGGCACCTGCGACCATCCCCATTCAGGTAGGGGAGGCTGTTGCTCACACGCCCAAGCGAGCCATCCAGGGAGCACAGGTCATCGACGACCCCATGACTCTGCATGAGCCCCAGGCTGCCCGAGCCCGTGGGACCACTCAGGTGACCCGAGGTGGGGGCAACGTGGGGATCGATGAGATTGGTCCCGATGGGTCCACGGGGGACGTGTTCCAGGCGGTGAGTGCCGATGCCCTGGAAGACCTGGTGCCCGGTGCTGCCGTGGCAGGGCGGGTCGGCTCTGAGCCCCAGCGGCGTGCTCCTGCTCCGCCGCCTCGCATTTCCGAGGCGGATGAGATCAAGGAGATCGTGGCGAACTGGTCCATCAAGCGGAACTGGCAGAAGCGGGTGGAGGAAGCCGTCGAGTTCTACGGCGAGTGGCCCGAGGCTCTGGAAGCCATCTACGCGGTCGAGTCCCCGGCAGTGGTCAAGCAGATCCAGACCAAGGTTGCCGAGCGTTCTGCGGGCTGACCCGCTAATTCTTCAATCGGGCGGACAGGGTAGGGATGGCGTGCGGCCGAAGCACCCCCCCTACTTGGAGGACGCCCGTGAAGACTGCCAGTAGCCAAGCTGCCTGGGCTCTGCTCACCGAAGGGGTTGTGAGCGCCCGTGTCGAGGCACATCGGCTCCACCATCTCATCAACCGAGCCGTCTCCCTGGTAGAGAACTCTGCTGAGAAGGCACACATCAAGCAGGTTGCTGGGGATATCCTCATGGGGGTGCCTCGGCGGCTGGATCAACTTGAGCGGCACCTGGACCGCACGGCTCTGGCGTTGTCGAAGATGGGGGCGGAGTTCCTGGAAGCCAGGCTCCCCATCAGCGACAAGACCGAGGTGGACGAGGCGGTACAACCGTCCTTTGGGGGTGGAAAGATGCGGACCACTTCGGAGGACCGCCTGGTTCATCGGTGGGCATTGGCACAAGCCAATGTGACGACCAAGATCCGGTCTGAGTTTGGACGCCGAGCCAAGGCTCATGGTCTGGATGGCAACGGAAGGTTCCCCTCCATCGGGAAGGCTCTCAACGTCATCCATAGCATCCTCCAGGAAGATTACGACCTTGGGGGCGGGGTCAAGGTCTCTATGGAGTTGGACGATGTTCCCTCGGGGGACTTGTTCCGTGGGGATGCTGGTTCTCGGACGTTGCACCTCGCCTTCAAGACAGCGGATCCCTTCTCGCCTCAGCCTATTCGCAACTCCCTGCTCTCCATCTTCTGGCAATACTTCAAGGAGAGCGACAAATACGAGGTGCTGGCGTACCTATCATGACCAAGCAAGCCGACCTCACACCGCCCCTCGGCTGGATGGGCGGACCATGCAAGGTAGTAGAACGCATCGAGGATGGGGTGCGGACGCCAGCCTTGCGTGAGGACCTGGCAGAGAAGGTAGAGCATGGGCAGAAGTTGACCAACCCCGAGGCTTCCAAGGTCTACCAGATGGAGGCCAACCGGGGAGGCGGGCTCATCGAGCGGATCCGTATCACCCCACACGCCCAGTACCGGATGGATCAGCGGGCGATCACGGTGGGGGACTTGAGGTCCTTCTTTATGGACTTCACGAAGAAGCTCAACGACTGGAAGAGCCAGAAGGCATGGGAGTACGGCCATTACACTTCTCTGCTGTCCAGTGGGCAGTTGGTGGAGTGGGTGGACAAGCGACTCGGTGACCTTCAGGTGGTCTTTGAGATCACGGGGCGGGGTGAAGCCACTATCGTGACGACCTACTGGAAGGGCGAACCCGACCCCCGACCTCAGACCTGTGGTACTCATCCCAATCACCTTCACACGGCGAAGGACGTGGAGGACTACTCGGGGATTAGGACCCTCGTCAAGAACCCGCATCCGAACGAGTCCGACACGGACAAGCCCGAAGGCGGAGACGGGAAGTACCCCACCCGAGGACTTCCAGGTCCACCGTGGTCCCGGTCCAAGTCCGACCTCGGACCTGCCATCTACAACACCCCTGGGGAGTCGGGGTCCGACTCCAGTGGGACGGTCCACAAGGACAAGGTACGGACGAAGGGAACCCCAGGAGAAGATTCGCCACCTGCGAATCCTCCGGCACGGATTGGTCCGACTCGGCGACCTGGTATGACGGCTGAGGACCAGTTCCTGGGGGAGGAAGACCCAGCTCTGATCGCAGAGATCATCCGTCTGGCAGGGATGTACCCCCCGGCGTACCCTACGAGCACCTCCAGGCATCACAAGCAGCGAGGGCAGGCGTACCGCTACTTCCACAAGCGGTACCAGCGGATGCGAGGTCGCATCAAGCAGAGACAGAAGCGGCGGTACAAGCGTCTGCGAGTGGACCCTCGATTCAAGCGGGATCGCCAGCGTCGGAAGGAGACCCCAGAGCGTTTCAAGACGAAGCCCGGTGGGGGAGCCTTCTCCACGGCAGAGCGAAGCCGGGACTACCGGCAGAAGAAGAAAGCCATTGAGGAGCTTCAGCCTGTCCCCTTCTACTTCTACACCAAGGAGGACTGGGGCTACATCCTGGATGTCAGCCCGATGGGCAAGGTCCACTACGAGATGGGTGGTCGGCGGTACACGGAAGACCTTGACACCTTCTTCGATGAGGTCGTAGTCGATGAAGACCGTTTGGATGACCTGGAAGCCTACATGGATGATGTGTTTGAGTACGACCCCGGGGACATTGATGAGGATGACCCCGAGGATGACGACACCGTTTTCGATGCGTGGCTCCAATCCCCAGCGGATCTTTCCAAGTTGGGCGGATTGGTACTGGCGGACTTCTTTCGGGAGATGCGTCCCCCGGACATGGACAAGGACACCTGGTACGACCGTGCCGACAACCATGACGAGTGGGCTCGTCGGGACCGGAAGCACTTGGAAGACATCAGCGAGTGGAGTGGGAAGAACGAGGGCAATCCTGGGTCTAGGGTCCTGCCCAGTGGAGCCGGGCATGTGGAGAAGGAGGCTGCTCTCATCCAGGATATCCGCCAGGGGTGTGCCCCGGATCTCCTGTCCAAGGCTCGGGGGCTGAAGGTCGTCCTGAAGCGAGTCGATGCTGCTAACGCCATGTGGCTGTTCGACGTGCAGGGATCCAAGGAACCCTATCGAGTTCGACTTCAGGCAGTCCGGCAGGGGAACGTGCGGTCCTTGGCGAAGACCCATGTCCGGGTGTCCTGTTCCTGTCCCTTCTGGCAGTGGCAGGGACCGGAATACCACGCACAGCAGGGGGACTACCTGTACGGGCGTCCGGTGGGCACGGCCTCGGCTCCGTTGGAGAAGGACCCCCAGGGGAAGCATCGGGCGTGCAAGCACGTCCTGGCGACCCTAGACTTCGTGACGGATCGGAAGTGGGATGTGCCGGAGCTACGGTCGAAGCAGGCGGGGCTGCGGTATCTGGCTGATACCCTGGATCAGGGTGAGGTGCAGGTGCAGCCCCTGGATATCATCGAACGGCTGGCATTGCGGTATCTTGCAACCAGGGAGGTGCAGTGATGCCGTCGTACTCGTACAAATGCAGTCAGTCAGGATGCGATACAGGGTTCTTCGTGACCCTGGCTATCGTGAACAGGAATCAGCCCCAGGTGTGCCCCAAGTGCTCCGCTCCGGCGGACAAGGTGATTGCCGAGGGGGTGGGTGGGGTTCTCCGAGGGGACGTGTGGCCTGGGAAGAACATCCGGGTCAAGAACCAGATGCACCAACGTCGTGCTGCGGTGGGCGAGCGTGAGAAGGTGCTGAAGATGGAAGGTCCCCAGTTCAGCCTGGCACCCAACGTCGGGGGTGAACGGGTGGACTCCTGGGATGATGCTGCCCGTCTGGCAGCCTCCCAGGGCAAGGACACCTCGGAGTACGAGAAGCGTGCTCGGGACGCCAAGCAACGGGGGAAGAAGACATGAGCAACCCGTTCTTCACCTATGCCGGTTTGCAAGGTCGGAGTCCCCATGTGGTCCACCTCGGGTGGCAAAACGATCCGATAGTCCTGGGCTACCAGGTCTGGGGGCACCGCACGGTCAACGATGCCTACGGCAACCCGGTAGGTAGTGGGGTTCTGGGTGCTGGTCCTGTGGCGATGTTCCAGGTGGACCGGGATGGTGCTTTCCGATCACCGACTCTCCGTCGCAGGAAGACGGGGCAGATCATCGGGAGCACCAGGGGACAGACCCATGCGGCTTTCGACCCGGAGGACTATGTAGCAGCCCTTCCCCCGGACAACCAGTGGATGTTCCTCCGAACCCAAGAGAACCGGATCGGGACTGGGCTGTTGACAATTGCCGGTGCAGACCCGTGTCTGGGTCCTATCTACTGCACCCCCCCGGCGGAATTCTTCGGGATGCGTCGTCCGGTGTTCACCCTGCAAGGGACGGCTCCTTCAGCGACCTTCTGTATCCGCAAGTATCCCCCGGTGTGGAATGAGGATTTGTCCGTAACGGATCCTCGGCCGATGTACCTGGTGTTCCCCCGGCAACTGACGGAGTTCACCCTTCGCAACCTTGGAGCCGATCCTATTGTGGTTGCATTGGACCCGCTTCAGTTGATGCGGATGGTCTCCCCTGGGGAGTCGTTTGTGCTGACTTCCGGGAGTGCGACGGTCAAGGGAATCGTACTGGCGAGTAACGGGGCCGCAGGGACAGCCTTCAGCCTCAATGCCGTCTCGGCGTCGGAGATGTGACATGGGAAACCCCCTCTACACCTATGCTGGGGTCTTGGAGCGTGCTCCCCACATGGCCCACCTCTATCTGTTCAACGACAGCATGGTGGCGGGTTATCGCTTCTATGGGGGTCCGGGCCCGGACGACGTGTACGGCAACCCCTACGGAAGTGGTTGTGGTGGGACCTACCCCGAGTTGATGTTTGAGGTGAACCGAGGGGACATGTACCGTTCCCCGACCTTGCGAAGAAGGGGCCTGGGGCGGACCCAGGAGAACCATCGGGGGACGACGCACGCCGCCTTCGACATTGACGACTTCAGAGTTCCGGGGACCATCCGTCCAAAAGAGGAGCAGTGGCTGTTCCTCCGGGTACAGGAGAACCGTCCGGCTGCTGGGGGCTACCTGTACTACGCGGGGATTCCCCAGGCGACCGTGACTCTGGCGGGGGTTCTGGCAGGGGACCAGCTTGAGGTCAAGGGGGTCATCTTCCAGTTCCAAGCCGGTGTCAATGACCTGGTAGGCAAGGCGGGGACGTTGATCGATCCCTTCCTGGTAGGTCTGGGAGCAAGCGATGACGATGCGGCGGGCAACCTGACGGTAGCTCTGAACGATGCAGGGGATGTGTACCCGGTCATGTACCTTCTCGCCCCGGTTGACACCTCTACTGGGGCGGCGAATGTGGGGGCACCCTCGGCGGTGGTTCTCATCCAACCGTTGAACATCATCGCAACACCTATCCCCGGAAGTCTGGGGCAGTTCAGCATCTCGTCCACGGACAACACCCGGGTCAACATCGACGCCATTGCCTTGGCGGAAAGTCGGCTGGTGTGGACCTACGACGTGAACACCCCCGTTCTGGGGCCGATCTACTGCGTGCCCCCCGCAAGCACCTATGGGATGCCGAGTCCGGCGTTCACTCTGGGAGGGCGGGCACCCCAGACAAGTTGCGTTGCTGGAGCCGTTCCGGTTATCCCCGAAGCCGTGACAGATGCGTCGGGGCGCCCGATGCACTTGGTCTTCCCGGTACCCATCATCGAGATCACGATAACCAACCACGACCTTGCTGTGGGGCTGCTCGTGTCCTTCGGCCCAGGCCAGATCATGCAGGAAATCCCTGCCGGTGGTGAGTTGCAGTTCTTTTCCGGTGGAGGTGCCAAAGATGTGGTGCTGTCAGGCTCCTCTACTAACACCATCCAGTTCAGCCTTCACGGCATCCTCGGGAGGGGCTAGGGGGCTGAATAGTTCCTCTATACCTCGGGGGAAGTAGACGAGGGGCTGGGGGCGTCCCGGATCCCCGGAACCAGACGGAGAAAACGATGCCGTACATCTGCTTGGCAAATGCGAACCTTCCCAACGGGGTCCTCCAGATCACGGACCTCTGGCCAAACGAGTCCCAGCGAGTTCCCGGCATCGACCCTCCGGGCCAGAATCGCTACATGAGCCGCCCGGCACATGATGCCCTGACCCTCACCATCGCCACGAGTCGAACGGTCAACGGGGTAGGGGCTACGGCGAATCGTCCCTATCTGGAAGGTCTCCCGGCGTACCTCGCTGACTGTGTTGACCCAGGTGGTTCGCAGGCAGCTACGGGCACCATCACCGCCGCTGGTCCTCTGGTGGGGGACACGATCACCTTCCGGGGTCCCGATGGTGTGAGCACCGTGGTCTTCACGGCTATCGAGGACTACTGCACGGGCTACATCACGGCTATGGCCCCCATCGTGGCAGGTGCCGCCCAGTTGGTCCTGGGTGCGGTGAACTTCGCGTGCATCCGCAACAAGGCAACCGGCACGGTCCAGTGTATTGGCGCCCAGGTCAATGACTACGTGGACATCGCGGGCATCCGGTTCACTGCCAAGGGTGCGGAGAGCCTTGCAGCCCGGGAGTTCGACCAGTCTGGTACTGACATCCAGGCGGCTACGTCTCTGGCCGCCTGCATCATGTTCGCTGCCAATGCCGCCCTCATCACGGCGGCTCTGGATGCTGCATCCCAAGTCCCGGTTCCTGGCGCTTCCTTGTCAGGCATCAGCGGCGGTACCGACACGGTCACGCTCATGCCGAGCGTCTACGGTGCCTGGGGCAAGGCAACCGTCGTCTCCAGTGCGCCTGCTCGGATCATCCTGGCAGGAGGCATCGGTGGCGGGACTATGGGGTTGACCACCCCGGTTGCAGCTTCCCAGGAGTTCGGTTCCTCCGACTTCTACGTCGGCAAGACAGACCCGGTGGCATCGGTTGTGGCTGACATCGTGGCAGCCATCAACGCCGCAGCGACTTCCGCAGCGATGGATATCGCGAATGCGGGTCCTGTCCCCACGGCTCCTTTCGGCCACCTTCATGCAGTGGCTGCCAGCCCTCGTGTGAACCTCACCTCGTCTCAGCTTGGCAACTCCGGCAAGCTGACCCTGGTTTCCAACCAGGCGGGCCTGGTTGTCTCCGGGGCGACCATGACCCGGACAGCAGCCTTGGCTTCAGCTCTCCAGTTCGACTCCCTGCTCAATGCAGACGGGGGGACGAACACGGGGGTCGCGACCAGCATCGCAGCGGTCTTGAACAACGCCAACACCGACACGGCACTCACCGCGATGGGCGGGTCCTCCGTGACTTCTACCCCCCTGGTGGCGGTCAACACCGTCGTCGCCGACACGGCTGGCTCCACTGGAGCCATGCGAGTCACCTCGTCCAACGGAGTGCGTCTGGCGATCTCTGCCAACGCTCTCGGCAAGACGATGGTCACTTGGACAGCGGTCCAACTCAATGCCTGTTCGACAGCTCTTCAGGCTCGTGTTGATGCAGGGAGCGGGATGACGGCTACGAACATGAACACCGCCATGAACGCCGTGGGTGGTGTGTCGGGTATCGCTGTCACGGCGACCAACCTGGAGGACATCCTCTCCATCCTCGCAGGGCGGGTCTACCGGCTTCCGATTCCGGCGCTGAAGGACCCCACGGGGAAGAACTGGGATGTCACCCCCCAGGGCAGCTTCGTTGCCCCCAACGTTGTCCATGACACCCAGATGCTCTCGGGTGAATGGCGTCCGCTAGCAGTCGGTGGTGACACGGTCTACGCTGATATCGGCGGCATACGCACGACGGTGGACACGGCTCACTTCCAAGCGTCGCTCCTGACGGGTCAGCTTGCCCACTATGCGGCAGGCATTGAACTGTTCCCGGATGCGGACGTGCAGGCTTTCGTTTCGGACTGGACACGGCGGACTCACCGCCAGGCAACCCTGACCAACCAGCGGGTCGTCACCGTCTACGATGACGACGGGACCCTGCTCGCGTAGGCACGAAGGAGGATTCCCAGATGGCCCGTGCATTCATCGTTCTGGCTCGCAACGACCTTCCCGACAACCTGCTCCAGGTTCTCGACCTGAAGCCGAACTCGTCGCAGTTCAGCCCTGCCTATGACGGGCAGGACTCCGGTCAGACCGGCTACCAGACCTGGTACTCCCGTGATGCAGCGGTCAACACCACTGCCGTGACCCAGGCCGGAGCCGGTGGTGGTGCCTCCCGCGACACGGATGGAGACCTCTACGGTCTGGCGGCCTACCTGCTGTGCAACGTCGAGGATCAGGTGGCGACCGCCGCCATCACGGCAGCAGTCGCCAATGCCACCCGGAACAGCATCTTCGCCAAGGTGGCTGCGGGTACGGCTCTGACTGCCGTCGAGATCGCGGACAGCCTCACCAACAACGGCGTGTCGAACGCGGGTGCAGGCACGACCCTGACGGCAGGCACCTCGACGGGCGTCCTCTCAGCGGTTCTTCGCATCCTCGCGGGCGAGGTCTGGCGAGTCCTCGACAACGTGCAGGTGACGGCTGCTGGTGGTGGCTTCGACGCCACAGCCAAGGGCTGGTTTGTCACCCGCCCCAACGTCGAGTGCCCGGCTTCGGTCGAAGGTACCTACGGTCCGGTCCGGGGTCGCAAGAGCACCTCGCCGCTGCCCTACCTTCGTCCGGGCGAGGTTCGGGCAGGTCAGGCTCCGGTGCAGGATGGTCTCCATGACCTCCTGTTCCGGGATGTCCGTACCATCGTGGACACCGGAGAACTCCAGCTTTCCGCCATGAATGGGCAGTTGGAGCACCTCAAGGCCACCACCTACTCGTTCATCAACCCCGCCTTCACCTACGCAGGTGGGGCAACCCCCGCGACGACCATCGCCAACAGCAACATCCCGGCAACGGGTGCTGCTCGGGCCGTGGTGGTTTACGACATCCTCGGCAACGTCATCTGATCAAGGAGAGAGGGCTTCATGGCACACCGCGTCTATATCTTCCCTCGGCGGAACGATCTTGCAGGCATGGGGCTCAACCTCAGTGACCTCAAGCCGAATGCCGGGCAGAAGAACAACGTCTACGACGGCGAACACCAGAACGTCTACGTCACGGAGTCTCTGGACTACCCAGGGGCAACGGTCGTGAACGGGATCGTTTACGTCTCAGGATCGAAGAACACCACTCTGACGGCCGACGCTGCGGCGATGTCCACGGATGGTGGGGCCAACAACGTGAATGCGACGCCTGCAACGGTCTTCGGTCTGGCGGCCTACCTCAAGGACCGAGTTCACCGGGCAGGTATCGCGGCAGCGAACAACGGTGAGTTCGCCTTCGGCGAGTGCAATGCGGCGGCTGCCGCCATCGCGACACGGGCAGAGGCAGGTCTCAGCCTGGACCTCACCGCCATCGACGCCATCCTGGCGGCGACGGTGGCCCAGACGGATCTCACTGGGGCGAGCGGCTTCTCCAAGTCGTTCGGTTCGGTTGAGGACATCATGAAGATCCTCTCCGGTGAGGTGTACCGGCTGCCGATCAGGACGATCATCGAGAACGACCTGGGTCGGTTCCGCAACCTTGCTGAGCGGCAAGCCTTCGTGACGGCACAGACCCCAGCCCAGATTGCCTCCCAGGGGCAGTTCTATGCCACAGGGGACTTCCTGGCGGCGGATGACGTGGGCTACCTGGCACGTCCAGTGCTGGCTCAGACGGGGGCTCTGAATCTCTCCGTCCTCAACGGGGTCATCAGCCACTACAAGGGCAACATCACCGTCCTCAACCCGAACTTCGCCTACACGGCGGGTTCGGTGACGCAGTGGAAACCCCGTGCTCGGGATATGGCCGGAAACGCCCTTCCCGCTACGGGTATCCACCCCGCCATCGCGGTCTACACCCACGACGGCACCGCCCTGTAGTTCTCCTGCTTGACGGCAAGAGTCAGAATCAGCGCCCGAGTCCCAGTCGCCAGGGACTTGGGCGTTGGTCTTTTGATACCCCTGGTATCAGTAGGTAACCCCCTCCCCCATTCCGGGGGATGGACCATGTAGGAGTTCGACAATGACGACACCCTTCCAAGACCACCGCTATCGGACGGCCGACCTCTACTTCGCAGCCTTCCTCAAGACGGCGGGGGTCATGTTCCTGGAGACCGAGAAGGATGGGGACCGGACCCAGTTCGTCTTCGAGAAGCAAGACAACATCCGGGACCTCAAGAACGGGTTCTTCACCCGAACCGCCAAGGTCCCCGCCATGAGCTACGCCGACGAGATCAAAGCCCTGAAGGCTCTCACCCACATGGAGGAGTGACATGGCGGAGCAGGCAGTCATCGGCAACCCCTACGTCTTCCAGGCTCTTTGGCTAGATGCCTCCAACGTCCCGATGACCCCTGCGGTCGGGCCGACCATCGACATCTTCAGCTTCAGCACGTCGGGGGTGAAGAACCCCCTGGTGACTGGGGCAGCGATGTCCCCGGCAACGCCTGCGGAGACCGGGCGCTACGTCTACCCCTACACCATCCCGGCGGTCTTCACAGACGGAGACATGCTCTACGGGGAGATGGTGGCGGAGGACGGGGTAGGTACGGTGTTCAGGCAGAACCGGGAGGTGGAACTGATCGCACCGACTCGTTCGGGGGTCTACAACAACGCCGGAATGACCTCCCGGTTCGTCCCTTGACCTCCGGTGAATCGTCAATGCCCCAACATGAGTAGGGGGTCGGTGATGGATAAGCGAGTGTGGTGCCAGGTGATGGATGAGGGGGTCCCAGTCAAGGGGGCTACGGCCTTTCGTCTGGTAGAGGAGGTGGGGAATGAGTTCTTCCTCGACTTTCTCGCTCCCTGCTCAGAGGGTTCCCAATTGGAGGTCGTGTCCCGAGTAAGGATGCAACGGGAGGCCCTCCAGGCTGTCCGAGATCGCCTTTCAACCGACGTGGTGGAGATCCCACTGACTGGGGTGGTGAACTAGATGGCTGTCGTATTCACACCGGGGCAGGAAGTCGTTCGGGGGGATCTGGACATCTTCTTGACGAACAACGTCGGCAACCCCACGAACGCAGCCGAGATCACCTACGCCATCTACTACCTCGATCCAGGGCCTCCTGAGACGGAAGTTCTGATCGGGTCCGCTGCTCGGGTGCCAGTCAACCCTGCGGTGGGCGAATACTACGCCACCCTCTTGATCCCGTCTGGGGCGACCGTGGGGACCTACCGCATCCGGTGGACCTTCCGGGAACTGATCAACTCCCCCCAGACCCAGGTCGTCCAGGAGTTCGCAGTCGTGGCGACGGGGACCACGACTATCGTGTCCCCGTACTCGACCTACGAGCAGGACATGATCACGACCTTGCGGATTCTTCTCCGGGACAACTGCGTGGGTGGCGAAGAGACGGTGAGACTTTATGTGGCGGGGGAGCATGTGGTCGTCCGGTTGGATGACTTGTGGGAAGCTCTCCATGACCTTTCGGGTCCGCCCCCCAACCGTTTAGAACCCTGACGGGTATCTACCCTATATTGTGGGGTGGGCATGATTCTGCATCCACGACTCCAGCAACTTCTCGATCAGCACCACCTGAGTTTGGACTTGTTCCGCAAGTGTGGTCGCCCTCCAATAGGAGTGCGGGAAAAGCGGGTTGCTATTGTCACCGAACTGCACCAGAGCGGATGCACCTGGGCAGAGATGATGGAGATCACGGGCTTGTCCAATGGGGCTATCCAGCGACTCACCCGAGCGACGTGGAACGAAGCCTCCCGGGGGAATCGCCAGGAAAGTGCCATTAAGGTCGGTCGGTCGAGGGCGGGGGAAAAGAAGCCTTGGTTGTCCGAGCAGCTTCGGGTGAAGTGGACTACGGGAGATTTTGACTTCCACCGAGGACGGGTGCGGTCACCCGAGGAATGTGCCGCCCTTCGTGCCTCGTGGACGCCCCAGTTGCGGGAGCAGGCTGCACAGCGGATTCAAGAGACGGTGTGGGGTGACCCAGAGGTTCGGGATCGACTGCTCTTCTTCCACAGATCCCCAGAGGAACGGGCACGCCGTTCACGAGCACAGAGCAAGAGGATGCAGGAGAACCCGGGCAAGTACCTGCGGGGGCGGGCTGCTTGGGTGGCTACACCAAAGGGGACTCAAGACCAGGTGTACGTTCGGTCGTCCTACGAGAAGGCGGCGGTAGCTGTTCTGGAAGCGGCCTCAGAGGTTGTCACCTACGAGTACGAGAGACGTTTTGAGTTGAAGACAGGGAAGTGGATTCTTCCTGATTTCCTAGTCACCATGCAGGATGGACCCAATCTTCTGGTAGAGGTCAAGGCTGCCTGGGTGTTCAACCTTCCGTACATGCACAAGGTTCATGTACGGCTTAGAGAAACCGAAGACCTTGCCCGCCAACTGGGTTTTGGATTTGCCATCTGGACCGAAAAGGAGTTGGGGAATGCTTTCAGTGCAGCAGCGTGACAAGATCCGGGCGGCTTTCCAGGTGGGAGACCTCCGAGTTCAATCCGTATCCCCCGAGGGTGATGTCGCCTGGAAGCGGGTGCTCCATGTGCATCAGGTCGAAGTTCCGTGGGAGACCATTATTGAGAGTACCACGGCGTTCGGGCCATTCGTGCTCACGGCTGGGCATCGGGTGTTCTTGACTCCTACCCTGAAAGAAGAGGCCCAAAATCTCGCCACGGGGGACTGTCTGTTGGGGGTGGATGAAGCGGGGGAGGTCATCTACCCCATGTTCAGGCTCAGGCAAAAGTTGCCCCAACGGGAATTCATGTACGATCTGACCGCCGAGGATTGGCACAATTTCGTTCTTCACCGAAGCCGGGTGGTCATCTCGAACTGCCCCGACCGCAACTACCACTTCCGACCCCCAGAGCATGAGGCTGACATCGGGAGCTATAACCGGGTCTTCGGGTACGTCTGGGAGGACTACGAGCTTCTGACCTACCTGAAGCAGGCAGTGGACTGGTGGGACATGTTCCCTCCTCGGACCTACGTCGGGAACCTCCAGAACCTGACCATCGAGAACCCTTCCTGGAGGACCGCCATCCAGTACGGGGGCATGATGTTCGCCCTGATGGCACTCGCCATAAATTGGGTCCACGAGGAATTCTCGGTGAGTTCGGTTACAATACTTCGCCTATCCCTTCCAGATGGGAGGGAGGTAGAGGTGCCCATTGGTGAGATGTATGACATCTGTTGTTCCGAAGGGTGACTTATCACCTCGGCAGGTGTCCCTACAGTATGGTTTCAACCCTCGTGCTGTGCTGGAACTTCTCGCGGAGGGTGTCCTTGTGATGCGGGGTCGTAAGATCACTCTGGAGAGCTTGGGATCCCTCGTTGAAGGGGTTCAATACGTCCGGTGCTTGGAGTGTGGGGCTTACGCTGCGATGATCCATGCGACCCACCTGCTAATGTGTTCGGGTTTGACTATGGAAGCGTACCTCTCCCGGCATCCCGGTGCTCTGATGCTTTCTGACCGAAGCAAGGAACGGAAGGCAAAGACCCCCGAACAACGGGAAGCCCAGTCGAAGAAGCTCAAGGCTCGGTTTCAGACGATTGAGGGGGAAACAACTAGGTGGCAAATTTCTGAGGCCGCCCGACGAATGCAAGCGTCCGAGTCTGGACTACGATGCCAGGAACATCTCCGAAAGATGGGTGCCGATCCCAGGGTGCGGGCGCAGCGACAAGTCGAAACACGGGAACGTTGGGTATCGGGTGAGTTCCGGGGACAAGTCCAAGGATGGCATCAGGATAACAAGGATCTTTCTAACGCCTTTGCCGCCCGTGCCCGTAGGGGGATTCAACGGAAGCGCACGAGGCTACATCTGGGTTTCAAGGCCCTTATGGTGGAACAGGGCGTTACAGGGTTCGTGACAGAGTACGAGGTGGGGTACTACTCCGTGGATGAGGCCCATCCCGGTTTGAAGATCGCTGTTGAGGTGGACGGTTGTTGGTGGCATTCCTGCCCTGAATGTGGCTTGCACGGCCCACCGGGAACTCTTCGTGTAGACAAAGCCAAGAACACCTACTTGACAAACCGTGGTTGGACGATGATCCGTCTCTGGGAACATGAGATCCATCGGGATCCGATGGGGTGCATTAGTCGAGTCAAACAAGTTGTCTCTGACCTCTCCAGGAGTGCCATCAATGTTGGATGAAGCAACACGAACAGAAATTCGGAAGGCTTATCGCTCGGGGTCCTTGAAGGTTCAAGCTGTAGACCCGGTTACCGGGGTCGCGTCCCTTCAAACCGTAGAGGCCGTTCTCCGGCACCACACCCCCCACAAGGACATGGTCCAGGTGACTCTTGTGGATGGCCGCGAGGTGGTTTGTACCATAGACCACAGTCTTTTCAGGATGGGTGGGGTGGGGGTGGTGCCTGTTTCAGCGGGGGGGTGTCGTGTCGGCTCAGATCTGGTGGTGGTAGAAGACGGGCAAGCACATGGGGTTGGGGTGGCTTCCGTTGTGCCTCTTCCGCCCGAGGAATACACCTATGACCTATCGGTGCCAGGTCCCCAGAATTTTGCTCTTGCCAATGGGGTGCTGGCACACAACTCGTACTCTATTGGCGGGGTTAGCCTGGATCTGGAGAAGTCTTCCAAGTACGAGTCCCTGAAGTCCAACGCTGAAGGGCAGTTCGACAAGGCGACCGAAGCCAAAGCCCGGACCGTCAAGTTCATCCGAGGCTTGCAGCAGCCAAGGTACGGTATTGGTATCCGCTCCGCCTTTGGGCCGAATGTGGGTCGGGGAATTTTGTCACCCCGGCAATTTCTTTGAACCTAACGTGGGCTGAGGCATACTAAGCCCACGTCAAAGGTGTTTGACTTCTTGAGCTGAACGCCCGCCATTCACGGGGGACGGGGCGTTCTGGAAGAAGCTCTCCCGGCTCGGTCATCACAAGAACCCGGACTTCATCTTGCCAGGACCGGACCCCGAGCA
>Ga0172369_10004781_pt1 | contig 17006 bp, 13 predicted proteins | sample LakKiv25m_FD_114539 | JGI IMG/M metagenome (GOLD analysis project Ga0172369, IMG submission 114539) | Freshwater microbial communities from Kabuno Bay, South-Kivu, Congo - kab_022012_11.25m | ecosystem: Environmental > Aquatic > Freshwater > Lake | place: Democratic Republic of the Congo...
CTCTAATTACCCCAAACTCACTCCAATAGTTAAAGAAATTTTGGGAAAATATTTCGTTGAGGGCGGGATCAAGAAAGGGGTACCTTATAAAAAGGTAGAGATGTTCTCCATGAACCCATCTTCGTTTCTGATCGCCCTGACGGTCTGCGGTAATTATTCTCTGGTCTGGTTGGCGAAAGAAGGACACGACAACCCAATCAGCATAAACTGGCTGGAAAAAGTACAACTCCCCCACATCTACAGTCTGGTAGGAGCCATGTTGGCAGGAGTAGACTGTGTAACGGTCGGAGCTGGTTTCCCCTATCAATTCCCCGAGGTGATGGAACAAATCATTCAAGGGAAAAACCCAAGTTATAAAATCGACGTCAAAGGAAACCAGTCGGCAAGAAAAACTTTGGAATTTGATTTGGTAGAATTCTTTGGTGAACAATTGCCAAAATTTGAAAGGCCATTTTTCTTGCCTATTATTTCCACCAATATGGGGGCAGAAGCTCTGGTAAGAGGATGTCCTGAAGGAAGCATTGATGGTTTTTTAGTTGAAAATTACAAAGCTGCTGGGCACAATGCTCGACCTAGAGTAAAATTAGCAACCGAAAACAACGAACCAATCTATGGACCGAAGGACGAGTGTGATTTTAAGAAATTAAAAACACTCGGAATTCCCTTCTGGATCGGAGGAGCAATGGCCTACAAAGGAGGAGTCCAAGATGCTCTTGCTCTTGGTGCACAAGGAATCCAGGTCGGTTCTATTTCTGAATTGGCCGAAGAATCTGGACTGCGCCCTGATTTAAAAAATCAAATCAGAAAAGAAGGATACAATGGAACTCTCGTGGTTAAAAATTACAATCACATTTCTCCAACTGGTTTTCCCTTCCATGAGGTATCTCTCAAAAACACCCTTTCTGAAAAGGAGGTTTATGAACGACGAAAGAGGATCTGCAACATTGGTTTACTGCGTACTGTTTTTGCTGGTGATGATGGAACTTTCATCTATCTATGTCCAGCTGAAAACGAAAAAATCTACCAGAAAAAAGGTGGAAAAACAGAAGACACCATCGGCAAAGTTTGTCTTTGTAATGCACTCTTTGCAAATGCAGACCTTAATAATGCCGAAGAACCTTGCGATGTCACCTTAAGTAAATATTATGGATTTTTAAAAGACTTAATGTCACACGAAAAAGACTATTACACCGTGAAGGATGTAATGGATTATCTACGTGGTTAACCCTCAAAATCCTGAACAACAAAACCGTTCAGGATTTTTTTATTTTAGATATTACATTTCACTTGAAATTATTTAAAAATTTGGTATCATCAAAAGAACTGTTGTTTAACAGAAAAAATTTACATCCATCCATAACTGTTTTGGCAAGTCGATAGCTCAAATGCTCATTTTGTTTATTTTTGGTAAAAAGTTTATATCCGCCCGTAGCTCAGTCGGTAGAGCAGCTCCCTTTTAAGGAGATGGTCGTAGGTTCGATTCCTACCGGGCGGACCAGTTTACACACATTTATAAACTCTAAAATGTATTGGTAATATTACTACCAAAAAGTGGTATGTGTGCTATCATTACATTGAGACAAGTGGTCTTACTCAATGTCTGATTTTTCTAAAAAAATTAGAGACTGTATAGGCTTTCATTTTGGCAAAGGAATAATCTTTGGATTATTTATTTTTCTGTTCCCTGTTGTACTTTATGGCATTGCTAAGAGCACTCACTTAATAGACCATAAAATTATCACAAAAAAAATAATGCCTGCGATTGAGGAAAGCTTTAACCAAGAGATGGTGATTACTTTGGAACAGGCCAAGGCAGCGGTTAACGAACATGCTATTGATAAATATATCGCCAACAACGATTTGATTAACACTTCTAATATTCTTAATGCTCTGGCAAAAAAATATGATTTCTCTGGAATGGTCGCGGTTAATAAAGAGGGGGTGGTATTGGCACGATTAGCTTCACCACGAATTGGAGATTATGTTTTTCAAACAACACCTTGGGGTCAATCTGCCGCTAAAGGACAATCCACGGTCATGGTTGGAGAAGGAAGAAACTATCCATTTCTAATTAATGGTGCTGTGCCAATTATGAAAGACGAAACTGTTCAAGGTGCACTTTTCGGCTCCCGTCTTCTTGATAACCAATATGCGCAAAACTTCAAAAAGAAATACCTGAAACCAAATAATGAAATTATATTCTACTCAAACAAGACTGGCAGTTATGGAACAAGCTTTCAAGATTCCAAGATACAAGATTTGCAAAATATATACATCAACCAAGGATCTGTCGTGGTGCAACAAACAAAATCAGGATTATTGGGAGGTCACATGCGTATCAACAATACCATCTTTCACGCTCTTAATATAAAATTGACTGACTCTAACGGTCCCGTTGGGGGGATAATAATCCTTGCCCCAGTGAGCACTACCTCAACTTATGTGGTAGCAATCTTAATGGGAATTTTATTATCACTCCTAGTTGTTGTAATACGCAGGCATAAGCACAAGAATAATTTACGTCGTATTGTTTTATCTACAATTATTTTGATTATCACAATAGTCGGAAGTATGGCTGTTTTTAGCTGGGTTATTAACCAACAAATATACACTTTAACTCCACCAACCGAAACAATTTATAATTCTACTATAGCTTTTGCTCCTGAATCAGACATATTCCAATTAACTACTCAACAAAGGATCTCAATCAAAATTGCAACCGGAGGAGAAGTAATCAATACTGGGCAAGCTGTCGTTGAGTTTGACCCTAAAGCTATTCGTATTGACGATATATTATTAACCAATTCATTTTGTGATCAGGGACTTATCACTGAAAAACAGATAGACAATAAAAATGGTAAGGCAGTAATTACTTGTGGTAAGGCAAATGGATTTGCGGGAAATCAAGCTGTCCTTGCAGAATTATTGATTCAACCATTGAAGAATGGCACCACAAATTTACAATTTGGAGCTGAAACAAAAGTATTGGCCAATGACGGCTTGGGAACCAATGTTTTACGTACCGCAAACAATAGCTCATATCAGATTTTTGTCCCTGGTTCTAAAGAACAAGAAAATAAAGTTCTATTGTTCTCTTACACCCATCCAAATCAAACTCGTTGGTATAATCAAAAAAACATTCACATAGAATGGACTCAACCAGACAGTTATCAGGATTATATTTACACATTTGATAAAAACCCGGATACAATCCCCAATGGAACCCAGGGTATTTCTCAAAATAATATTGATCTAACTGCAGGTGAAGATGGAGTTTACTATTTTCATATTGTACCCAGAAAGACTAACCAGCTTGGAAAGGTAACTCATTACAAAATGATGATTGACACCACTCCACCAGGCATACCAGAAATTAAAAGTAACGTTACTACTATCAAAAAGGGAGAGTCGGTACGTCTCGAATTCTACGAGCACGGAGACAACCTTAGTGATTTGCAAAAAAACTTTTATGTGCGATTTAATAACAGAATCTGGCTTCCCGTATTGCCACAATTAGATGTTCTGTTTGAAAAAGGAAAACACTCTATTGGTCTTAGGGTCTTTGACAATGCGGGAAACTTTAGCGATACGAGCATAGAAATATCTGTGAACTAGCCTTAAAAGGCTTCAAGTAAAAATTGTTCAAAGGCAGATTCGTCATCAAGTCCCTGCTTGCGAGCTTCCGGTAAGAGATAGGAAATTTTTGAAGTAAAATTTTGAAGTTCTGTCTCGGAATATTTACTGAAATTCTTTTTCAAGATCAAATCTTTGGCTTTCCAAAAGAGCACTCCGATCAATTCTTCCATCCCCACCCCAACATCCATCGCCTGACGAAAATAAATCCAAAGTTTTAACTTATCCCTTTCCCCAAAGGCATCAGCTAATAAAAAATTGTTATATTTCTCCCTCTTCTCTTTTGAGAGTTCAAAAATGTTTAATTCCGCCCGGGCTTTTTTAAACTCATCTAAAATAATTTTTTTCAACTTCCCCTCAGAAAAAATAAAAAGATTTTCCGATTTTCCCATCAAGGGAAGTTTCTCTAAAATAAAATCCAAGCTCTCTTCTTTCTCAAGAAGATTCAAAAAAACGATTGCACTTTTGGTAAAAAATAAACCTTCAGAAGAGCTAAAGCTTTCTATTTGCATCGGATCAAAATTATTTTTATTTACAAAAAAAACTTCAGTCTCTTTTTCAATGGTTTTAAGAAACTTTTCATAGTTAGCTATTTTTTTTTGAGTATCATCTCCGGCAAAAAGATAAATCATATTAAATCTTCACTGTTTTTTTATATTCTAGATACGGATCCCCATATTTCGCTTCTAAAAGAGCCTCCTCTCTTTTTAGGAAAACTACTCTGGTAATTAAGAGAGAAATGAGTGACGATAAAACCAAAAAAACCGCATTGATAGTAAAACCAAAACCAAGCATTAAAAAGAAAAGTCCCCAATGGGTTGGGCTTCGGGTAATCGAATAAGGCCCCTGAGAGAATGTCTCTTTGGTAAGAGTTTCCTTTTTTAAATTTCGAGAAGTTTTTTGAGCCCAATAAATAAGGAAAGTTGCCAAAACAAGAAGCAACGTCCCGGCGGGAACAGCCACTAAATTATTAAATATCTTTATCTTAAAGATAAAATCAAAAAAAATTCCTAACAAAAACATCAGAAAATAAAAAGAATAAGAATGAACCAAAATTTGATGTACTTTGTCTTTCGGTTGTATTTTTAAGTCTGTCATACTTTTAATTATTTCACGTCCAGAAGGGTTTGTCCAGAACCAAAATGCACCAGCAGTGGAATATCGGTTTGGTGTTTTAAATAAGATCTGGCCAAAACACTCTCCATTGCTTTTTCGATTATCCTATTTGCCTGCTCCAAAACTTCTTCTTTTATTTCATAAACTAGTTCGTCGTGAATCTGGAGTACCAAATGAGCGCTAGACAACATGCCCTCTGTCTTTAGATCTTCCTCTGCAAATCTGATTGCTAATTTAATAATGTCAGCAGCAGTACCTTGGATTGGCGCATTGGTAGCCGTTCGTTCTGCCATATTTTTTAAAAATGGAATTCGAGAATTGATATTTGGGAAATATCTTCGCCTACCAAACATGGTCTCAGTAAAAGTGTTTTTGATTGCAAATTCTTTGACCTTTTCTAAATAATCTCGAACTCCACTAAATTGATTAAAATAATTATCATAAAATTTTTGAGCTTCTTCTCGAGTGCCTCCTAAGTTTTTTTTCAAAGCAGAAACCCCCATACCATAAATAATTCCAAAATTTATCACTTTGGCCTTGCGACGCATTTCACTATCTATTTTGTCTATTGGAACACCAAAGACAAAAGAGGCTACTCCAGCGTGAACATCTTTCCTTTCTCGAAAAATTTGGGTCATCTTCTTATCTCCCGAGAGAATCGCCGCCACCCTTAATTCAATTTGACTATAGTCATAGGCCACCAAACGACTCCCGGCAGGAGCAATAAAACCACCTCGAATTTTTTTACCTAGTTCTGTTTTAATAGGTAAGTTTTGTAAATTTGGATCTTGAGAAGAAAACCTACCAGTAGTTGTGCCATTTTGAATAAATTTAGCATGTAGGCGACCATCATCTTTTACCATTTTGGGAATAACATCAATGTAAGTGGAGAGTAATTTTTGTAATTCCCGATATGCCAGGATTTCCTTAATGATGGGATTTGTTTCTTCTAGCTCTTCCAAAATGGAAACCTTGGTGGAGAAAGACCCGCTAGCATTCTTTTTTTTTCGCCCACCGGCGGATGTTTTCATTCCCATTTTTTCAAAAAGAACTTGTCCCAATTGTTTTGGGGAATTAATATTAAATTCAACTCCTGCTATTTGATATATTTTTTTGGTTAATTGATCAAGTTCTTGGTGATATTCTTTGGAAAGTTTTTCAAAATACTTTTGGTCAATCAAAATTCCAAAATCTTCCATCTCTTTCACAATTGGAATAATAGGATTTTCAATTTCTTCATATATTTTATCTAATTTTTTTTCTTTTAATTTATCAAAAATAAACTCATACGCTTTTTCAAAATCATTTGTCTTGGCATAGATTAAAATATCTTCTTTGCTGGGACTGGAAATGTCTGAATTAATAAGCCAAAGCGCGATTGAGGCCTCGTTTAATTTCCTTGGATCGATAAAGCCCCCCTGGGAAGGGGTCTCTCCTATTGGAAACAAAGACTCCGTTTTACTTTTTCCACCAACGTCTTTAAAAAATACTTTAATACGTGAAAGCAAACTTCGAAATTCGAATTCTGAAAAAATTTGTTCGATCTTTTTCAGATCGGCACTATTCCAAAAAGTTTTCTCGGGTATTTGAAAATCAATCGGGGCATCTTGTCTGATTTTTGCCAAGGTTTTTGAAAACAGGGCTTCTTCTTCGTTATCTTTTAAAAGTTGCAATATTCTTGGAGAAACTTCCATTTCTTTAGCTAATTCTTCGTCTTTTTTTACCCCGTTAGAAAAAGGAGGTCGCTGTGAACTCTCGCGATTTCTAACGGGGTGAATTTTTTTATAAATTTCTTCAACCGTACCAAATTTTACGATTAAATCAGTGGCGGTTTTTTCTCCAATTCCCTTTATCCCAACAATGTTGTCTGAAGGATCCCCTCGCAAACCTTTGTAATCGGGCAAAAGTTCTGGCTTGAAACCAAAACGTTCGATTACTTTTTCTTCATCATATAAAATAGTGTCGTTGATACCTTTTTTAAGAGTATAAACTTGCACCCTCTTCCCGTCAATCAGTTGCATCGTATCCATATCACCTGAAGCAATGATCAAATTCATTTTTTTGTCTTTCTGAAATTTTTCCACAATTGTTCCCAGGATGTCATCTGCCTCAAAACCGGGAGCATCATAAATAGGAATATTAAATGCTTCAAAAATTCTGCGGGAAGACTTCAGTTGTGCCACAAGGGCTTCGTCTGCTTTTGCTCGCCCTGCTTTGTATTGATCATAGGCTTCATGTCGAAAGGTCTTCTGGGGTAAGTCGTAGCAAGCAATGATATAATCGGGCTTGAGATCGGTAATAATTTTCATGAGCATATTTGAAAGACCGTAAAGCGCTCCGGTTGGTTCTCCTTTGCTAGATAAAAAATCCGGCAAGGCATGATATGCTCGATGAATAATCGCATGGGAGTCAAGCAATACCATTGTTTTTTTCCTGTCTTTTTTCTCGATCATTGCCTGAATTATAGCATTATTTACATAAAAAATGGCGGATACTTTTTCAAGCACCGCCATTGTTAATATCACTAAAAGGATTGAATGCCTAGTTTGAATTTGCAGCCAATTCAAGAATCTTGGTTGCCATTTCTTCTCTCAGGCAAAACATGGAGCAACCTTTCTTGCTGTACTTTAACCTTTCCGAGGATGGGACAAAACCATTCCAGGTCACAATCGTTTTTTCTTCAACACCCTTTCCGAGCAACTCAAGCTTCTTTATCCCCGCCAAGAGATTGTTGCCCACCACAACAATGTGTGCCTCACGAGCACTATCTCCAACGTGACGAGAGTACTCACTACTGTTCGGGAATTCGCAGGAATGCTGAAAGTCCGGAACTAAATCCTCCTCAAACAGGAGTTCCACACCAAAGCCAAGCTCAGCTATGTGGTCGAAAAACTTTTTGCTTGTTAATAGCCCCGTACATACAATCTTGTTGTCCAGGAACAAAATCCTAATTTGTTTTTCCATGATTTATTAAATGTTTTGGTATTGTTATTATTGCTTAGGTTAGTTTTCTGAACCACTCTAAAAAGAAGCTCAGAAAACCAACCTAGTAAATACTTTCCAAAAAACCAAAAACATATTTTAAGGAACTGACTATTTCTGTCTATTATATTAACACAAAAAGACAAATAATGCAAGGACTATACTCTTTTGATTTGAAATCTTCTGTCTCCTTTTTTGCTATGGATTATTTTTATTTGATGGTGTTTTTTTGGTATCCCCTTAATAATATTTTCTGGCCATTCAATAAATATTAAATGTTTTGGGTTAGAAATAATTTTTCCCCAACCCAAATTCTCTAACTCTTTTTCGTCTTTTAAACGATAGGCGTCCATATGAAAAATATGCTGAAAATTTTTATTTTTCAGGGTATAGTGTTTCATTATCACAAATGTTGGACTAGTTACTTTTCTTGTTACCCCGGCCTGCTTGGCTAAAAATTGTACAAAAGTAGTCTTACCTGCTCCAAGATCACCAGAGAGGGCCACCACTGTGGCCTGGTTTTTTCCCCTCTCAAGTTTTGACAAAAATTCCTTAGCAATTTCCTCGGTTTGGTTTTGATTTTTTGAAATATAGTTGCTCATAATCCGATTCTAGCATTTTTGGTTTTAAATCCGAAATAGGCTATAATTTAACCAACATGACGGATTTCGACGAAGAAAAACAAAAAAAACAACTAGATGATGCTCGCCGCGAAGGAGAAGAGCAATTAGTGCAAATGTTGGCTGAATCAAAATACGGAATTCCTTACGTTGATCTGTCTCGTATCGGAATAGACAACGAATCACTTCGGGTAATTTCCGAAAAGGATGCTCACGATTGGAAGGTGGGTCCTTTTAAGCTGACCGGTAAAAATATATATTTTGCCTTACTTTCTCCAACAGAGGATTTAATTTCAAAATTAAAGGAAGAAATGCAAAGAAAAAATTTAGTCCCTACTTTTTATATGGTTTCTCATAAAAGTTTGGAGAAAGTTTGGGAAAGATATAAAGAAGTTTCTATGGCTGAAAGTACTAAAGCGGGAGGAATTGATATCTCGGCTGAGATTTTAAGAGACACTGCAAAGAATATTGAGAAAATGCAGGATATCGAAAAATTAATTATAGGAGCAATCGAAGGAAGTAAAACTCATAAAATTTCTCATATCCTTGAAATTATTTTAGCAGGAGCAATCGCAATCAAAGCTTCTGATATTCATATCGAAGCAGAAAAAGACAATAGTAAACTTCGCTTACGTCTTGATGGAGTATTGCAAGATGTCATGCTCTTTAGTCATGACATTTATCATTTATTAAATTCACGAATTAAACTTCTAGCTGGAATGAAACTCACTTCTACAGTCGCCCAAGATGGTCGTTTTAGTATCGCCGAAGGAAAAGACGAGCTCTCAATTCGTGCTTCCATGATTCCTGGAGCGTATGGAGAATCTATCGTAATGCGAATACTAGACCCAAAATCAATTCAAGTAAAATTGGAAGAAATGGGTATTGAACCATTCTTGTTTTCAATAATTCAAGAAGAAATCCAGAAACCAAACGGTCTAATCTTGATTACTGGACCAACCGGCTCCGGAAAAACCACTACTTTATATGCCTTTTTACGAAAAATTTATTCTTCAGAAATAAAAATAATCACCATCGAAGACCCAATAGAATATCATCTACCAGGAATTACTCAAACTCAGACCAATGAAGAAAAAGGTTATACTTTTTTGGAAGGATTGCGTTCTGCCCTGCGCCAAGATCCGGATGTGGTAATGGTAGGAGAAATTCGAGATGCAGAAACCGCGAAAATCGCAATCGAGTCTGCTCTGACCGGACATTTGGTTTTTTCCACCCTACACACCAACAACGCAGCTGGAGTAATTCCTCGATTAATTGACCTGGAAGTCAATCCTAAAATAATGGTGTCGGCTCTTTCACTTTCGATCGCACAACGCCTAGTAAGAAAACTCTGCCCATACTGCAAAAAAGAAGAAACACCAACCGAAGGACAAACAAAAATCATGAAAGCGGTTATTGATAGTATTAAAGAAGAAGGTAAAGATCTTTCAAAATACAACATCGACCCAAATGCTCCATTTAAATTATACAAATCAGTCGGTTGTGAAAAGTGCAATCTGACCGGCTATAAAGGGCGACTCGGTATTTTTGAGGCAATCAAAACGGACGAGGCAATTGAAAAAATAATTCCGGAAAATCCAAGCGAGCGAGAAATAAAACGTATCGCTAAAAACCAAGGAATTCTGTCAATGCGCCAAGATGGTATGGTAAAAATAATCAACGGCATCACTTCTTTTGATGAAGTACAAAGTGTGGTAGACCTAACAGAAGAATAATTATTTTCAACTCTAAAAATAAAAAAGCATTAATCTCTAAACAATCCTTTCAAAGATAAACTCCGAAAGTAACAAGCTCTTGAAGGATGGCACCAGAAGACTAATAAAAGTACCAGAGCGTCCTACGTAAACTTATATAACCAGGGGCTGATTGCTTAGAGATTAATGCCTTCTCTTGACACTAAAACTCTTACATTTTTATTATACTATATCCAAATTGAAGTAAATGCTATAATGTGGATATAGCTGTGGACAGACTGTTTATAAATAACTATATTAAGAGTATAGCATATTCCAATTTAAAAGTCAAGTAATATCCTTAAGATAACCCAAAAACCTAATGGAAAAAAAAACCATAAAAAATGAAAGTAGTGATGAAACTTTTCTAGACCAAGCCCTCCGCCCCGGACGCTGGAATGAGTATATTGGCCAAAAACACATAAAAGACAACGTAAAAATCCTATTAAGCGCAGCTGAAGAACGTGGCCATATCCCGGAGCACATTCTCTTTTATGGTCCACCAGGGCTCGGCAAAACAACCCTGGCGCACCTAATAGCCAAAGAAACCGGCAAGCAAATGAAGATTACTTCTGGTCCAGCAATCGAAAAAGTCGGCGATTTAGCCTCAATTTTGACCAACTTGGCCCCAGGAGATATTTTATTTATCGATGAAATCCATCGACTCAATAAAATGGTGGAAGAGATTCTGTATCCAGCAATGGAATCCGGGGTCTTGGATATTATTATCGGCAAAGGTCCTTCGGCAAGGACGATCCAACTTGATTTACCACCATTTACCTTAATAGCTGCCACAACCCGGGTTGCTCTTGTCTCCTCCCCTCTTCGTTCCAGATTTTCCGGAGGAGTTTTCCGATTGGAGTTTTACACCAATGAAGAAATTGCAGAAATAGTAAAAAGGTCTAGTAAATTACTCAATACCGAACTAGAAAAAGAGGGTTTGGAAGAAATTGCAAAACGGAGTCGCTTTACTCCTCGCACAGCCAACTATTTTTTGAAACGATGTCGCGACTACGCCCAAGTTCATAAAAAAAATTTAAATAAAGAAACAGTAAAAAGTGCCTTAGGGATGCTTTCAATAGATGAAATTGGGTTAAATAGTTCGGACAGAAAATTTCTCGAAATTTTGATAGAAAAATTTAAAGGGGGCCCAGTAGGATTAAAAACAATGGCTGCAGCAATGTCCGAAGAAGAAGCCACTATTGAAGAAGTGATAGAACCATATCTAATACAACTGGGCCTCTTGGAACGTACTGCCCGTGGACGAGTGGCAACCGTAAAAGCATACAATCATTTGAGTTTTGATATTCCGGAAAATTTACAAAACAAGCTTCTTTAATTAATGAAAAAACTATTTGAAAACAAAGTTATCTTAATTACAGGAGCATCGTCGGGCATTGGCAAGGCTTTGGCTTATGAATTCGGTAAAAATGGGGCTAATGTTATTTTAGCGGCACGAAGATTTGAATTGATTTCCTTAAATGCCGAAGATATCTCCCAAAAATATAAAAAATGCATCGCAGTAAAATGTGACGTCACAAAAGATGGAGAAATCGAAAAAGTAGTAGCAGAAGGAAAAAAAATATTTGACAAAATAGATATTGTGGTCGCTAATGCTGGCTTTGGGACACCGGGGAATTTGGAAGATTTGACTTTGGGTGATTATAAAAAACAATTTGAAACAAATGTTTTTGGTGTCCTTCGAACTGTTTATGCGACATTGCCTGAATTAAAGAAAACAAAAGGTGCCCTATGTATCATCGGAAGTGTAAATGGTATTGTATCTTTTTCTACCGGATCTTCTGCTTATATTATGAGTAAGTTTGCTGTTCGTGGTTTAATAAAATCTCTTTCTTTAGAGCTCTATCCTTATCATATTTCATTAACACATATAATGCCTGGTTTTGTAAATACAGAGTTTGACAGTAGATATGATGAAAAAAGGAAAGAAAAATACAATTGGTTAAAAATTAGTTCCGAGAAAGCAGCTCAGTTGATTTTAAGAGCTATTAAAGACAAAAACCTGGAAGTAATACTTACTAGGCATGGTAAAATGGCTGTATACTTAGAACGTTATACTCCATATATTTTAAGAGGGCTTAGTAGTTTATTTTCAAAAATAAAATAAAATGTCTGGACACAACAAATGGAGCCAAATAAAACATAAAAAAGATATCACTGATGCTAAAAAAAGCAAAGTCTTTTCTAAAATCGTCCGCTACATCGCAGTAGAAGCAAAACTTTCGGGTGGTAAAGAGTCTCCAGGGCTTCGTTCAGCTATTCTAAAAGCGAAGAAAGTAAATATGCCAGCCGACAATATTGAACGAGCCATTAAGAAAGCTTCCGAACCATCAGTAAGTATGGAAGCTATCACCTATGAAGCATATGGACCAGGTGGAACTGGAATAATCATTGAAACCCTCACTGATAGCCGAAATAGGGCTGCTCAAGAAATTAAACACCTTTTAGTAAAAAATGGTTTTGCCCTCGGTGGTATTGGCTCCGTTGTTTGGAATTTTACCAAGGGAAAAACCGAAGAAGGTATGATTTGGAAACCAAATACACTTACCCCACTTTCTGATCAGGATTTGGAACTTTTGACTAAACTCGTGGAGGAACTTGAAGAATTAGATGACGTACAAGATGTTTATACTAATGCAGAATAAAATTATATGAAAATTTTGGGAATTGATCCAGGGTTTGAAAGATTGGGAATAGCTGTACTGGAAAAATCTTCCAAAGGGAAAAAAGAGGTAGTTCTTTTTTCGGAGTGTTTTAAAACTTCTGCTAAATTAGAATTCCCGGAACGCTTAAAATTGATTGGAGAAGAAATTGCCCGAATAATAAAAAAGTATCAACCAGAAATTTTAGCAATAGAAACTCTTTTTTTAACTACCAACCAAAAAACAGTAATGCACGTGGCGGAAGCAAGAGGGGTAATCGTTTACGAAGGAGTTAAGGCCAATATGAAAATTTTTGAAGCTTCCCCGCCCCAAATAAAAATTGCCACTACTGGATATGGAAAGGCAACCAAAGAACAAATTATGAAAATGGTAAAACTTCTAGTTGAGATAGATAAAACAAAAAGTTCTGATGATGAACTCGATGCTATTGCTATTGCTCTAACCGCTTTTGCTTATCTTCGCTAAGATATCCACAGTTTTATTTTTTTTCTATTGCGAAACACTTCCTTATTTGGTACAAAGTAGGAAATAATAAATTATTAATTAACAATTGGTCGTTTTAATAAAATTTTAAAACAATTCTAATGAGTTACGATGAAGACGAGGTTTTGAATGATTCAGGGTTTAATCCAAATAGTGAGAATGATGATTTGGATGACAACGAACCTCTTTTTGACGAGACCCTTGATGACGACGAAACACCAGGGTTCAAATTCGACGAAGAAGAACCTGAAGGAGAGAGCTTATAAAATAAAAACCTCGCGGATCCGCGAGGTTTTTATTTTAGAGAAATTTTTATAAACTTCTTTTTGCCAATTTTAAGTGTTAAATTTTCTTTGATCTTTATACTTGGGTTAGCTATATTTACATGTTTGATTAAATCATGAATCGCTCCTGCCTCAACTAGCCTTCGCCATTCACTTTTAGAACTCAAAACTTTTTTCTCCACTAAAAAATCACCTAATTGTTTTTCGCTTAATAACATAAATTCTTCTACATTGTCTGGAATTTCTTTTTTTTGAAAAGTATTCACAAAGTTTTCTTCTGCCTCTTCTGCTTTTTTTGCTCCATGATAAATTTTAACTATTTCATAAGCCAGTTTCTTTTTTAAATCCATCGGATTTAAATTCTTATTGAGTTCAAAACTCTGAATGTCAGTACACAACTCAAAACCTTTCTCAATTAAAGAGTCAGTCCAGCTCATAACCTTCCCAAACATTTCAAAATTGGAGTCCTCAAAGGTTACCATATTCCCTTCTGTTTTCCCCATTTTTTTTCCGGAATTATCTTCCAACAGCTTCATGGTGATAACAGTTTTGTCTTTGTTTAGGATTTGAGAAACCAAAGTTCTTCCTGTGAGCATGTTAAACATTTGATCATTGCCCCCAACCTCAACATCTACCTCCATTGCGACACTGTCGTATCCCTGCATTAATGGATACATAAACTCATGAATAAAAACCGGCTTCCCTTCTTCGGTTCTTTTTACAAACATGTCCCTTTTTAGCATTTGTTCTACTGTCATTTTGGAGGCTAAATCAAGGACCTCTTCGAATTTCATTTTTGAAAGCCACCGAGAATTAAATTCGAAGCCAGCCTTGTTGTTGCCTGAAAATTTTAAAAAAATCGAAGCTTGTTTTTTGTATTTTTTTAAATTATTTAAAACTTCTTTGTGCGTAAGTTGTTTCCTGGTAGCTGTCTTATCAGTTGGGTCACCAATCATTGCGGTAAAATCACCCATTAATAAAACAACCTGATGCCCGAGATCTTGAAACTGTTTCAATTTTTTAAGTGGGATAGCATGCCCCATATGAAGAGTCGGACCAGTTGGATCAATGCCTAAATATACTTTTAGTCTCACTCCAGAAAGGAGCTTTTTTTTCAAACTTTCTTTCACAAAAATGTCCTGCACCCCCCTGCTTAAAAGTTCGTCTATTTTTTTCTCGTCTGTTATCACCTTCATGGTATGGATTATAACATACTTTCTGGTATGATTAAATTAATGTTAAAAAAACGCTTTAAAAAAACATTTCGACAAAATATTATCCTTTTTTTAATTGGGGCATTTTTTTTGGTTTCCAGTATTTTACTAATTTGGCTTTCTTCAATTAAAATCCCGGATTTCCATTCTTTTGATGATCGAAAAGTTGCCAGTTCTAGTAAAATATATGACCGCACCGGGGAAGTGCTACTCTATGACATACACAATGAGGTAAAAAGAACCAACATTCCTTTTTCGGACATGGGAGCAAATATTAAAAACGCAACTGTAGCTGTAGAGGACGCCGAATTCTATAACCATAGTGGCATAAGAATTACTTCTATTGCCCGAGCAGTATTATCAAACGTCTTAAATATAGGAAGAACTCAGGGTGGGTCAACAATTACTCAACAGCTTGTAAAAAATACCCTACTTACTTCTAAAAAAACAATCGGCCGAAAATTAAAAGAGTGGATTTTGGCAATAAAAATAGATCGTTCCATGTCAAAAGAAAAAATACTGGAACTGTATTTAAACGAAGCTCCTTATGGCGGAACTATTTATGGAATAGAGGAAGCAGCTAAAACTTACTTTGGCAAAAAAGCTCAAGATCTAACCCTGGCAGAAGCTGCTTACTTGGCTGCTATTCCCCAGTCTCCAACCTCACTTTCTCCTTATGGAAAAAATAAAAACAAGCTAGTTGATCGTAAAAATTATGTTTTGCTTCGAATGTTGGAAAATAAATTTATTACTCAAGAGGAATATGTCAAAGCCAAAGACGAGGCTGTTGTTTTCCTTCCCCAAACAACCGGAGGAATCAAGGCCCCTCATTTTGTCTTTTTTATTAAAGATTACCTAGAACAAAAATATGGTGCCGATGTAGTAGAAAATGGTGGCTTAAAAGTAACAACGACACTAGACTACAACCTGCAACAAAAAGCAGAGGAAATAGTAAAAGCGGGTGCCTTGGAAAATGAAAAAAAATGGGATGGTTCTAATGCAGGGCTAGTAGCAATTGATCCAAAAACTGGCCAAATTTTAACCATGGTTGGTTCTAGAAACTATTTTGATAAAGAAATAGATGGAAACTATAATATTGCAACAGCCCTAAGACAACCTGGCTCTTCTTTTAAGCCTTTTATTTACGCTACCGCCTTCAATAAGGGCTTTACTCCGGACACAGTACTCTTTGACCTACCCACTGAATTTCAAACAACCTGTAATGCTTACGGGAAGGCACTACCTGGCCACAACCAAAAAGATTGTTATATGCCAGATAATTATGATGGAAAGTTCCGGGGCCCAATGAGTCTTCGAGATGGATTAGCCCAATCAATAAACATCATTGCTGTTAAATTATTTTATTTAGCTGGTTTACCTGATTCTCTTAAAACAGCTGAAGAAATGGGAATCAGTACCTTAAGCGACATAAGTAGGTACGGACTTACTCTGGTAATTGGAGGAGGTGAGGTTTCTTTAATTGATATTACTTCTGCTTATGGTGTTTTTGCTAACAGTGGTAAAAAAAATATGCCTACTGGAATTCTAAAAATAGAAAATGAGTCTGGTAAAGTTCTAGAAGAGTATATTGCTAGTCCTCGTGAGGTTCTGCCTAAAAATACCGCCTTATTACTTTCAAGTGTTTTAAGTGACAACATCGCCCGCACTCCAACTTTTGGGTCCAATTCCCCATTAGTAGTCCCGGAAAGAGAAGTGGCAGTAAAAACAGGAACAACCAATAACAACAAGGACGCCTGGACAATTGGATATACCCCCTCAATCGTGGTTGGTGTTTGGGCAGGAAACAATAATAATAAACCAATGAAAAAAGGAGGCTCTGCAGTAGCAGGTCCAATTTGGAATAGTTTTATATCTGAAGCTTTAAAAATTTTACCACCCAAAGAGAGGTTTGAAAAACCTAATCTAGAAATTGACCCAACCAAAACAAAACCAATCTTACGTGGATTTTGGCAAGGAAATGAAAACTTCTTTATTGATAAAATAAGCGGTAAGTTGGCGACTGAATTTACCCCCAAAGAAACTAGGCAAGAAAAAGTAATCACCAATGTCCACTCTATTCTATACTGGATTAATAAAAAAGATATTTTAGGTCCTTCGCCCACGAACCCTGAAAACGATTCTCAATTTAGTCATTGGGAAATTCCTATTCAAAATTGGTGGTCGCAAAATAGATATAAATATAAAACTACCACCTGGGCCGAGAAACCAAACGAAA